>ERZ650312.9-NODE-9-length-73773-cov-8.153423_pt1 | contig 73773 bp, 75 predicted proteins | sample MGYA00376248_ERZ650312 | MGnify/ENA primary metagenome ERZ650312 (study PRJEB26733, sample SAMN07839316) | wastewater metagenome | biome: urban; feature: wastewater treatment plant; material: waste water | place: USA: North Carolina | collected 2016-07-28 ... | reverse complement strand
CAGAAACTGCCAAGTATGATAATGATCCTCAGAACTTCCTCAAAGAACTTGAGAAGCAGGGTGTTATCAAACTGGACGAGCGTTACAAAGACGTATTCAAGGAACTTGATACCAGCTTAGTCAATGCAACTGTTGCTGCTGTTACTGGTAAGGAAGTACCTACGAGTCGACTATTGGCTGGATCGATTGGTGATGGAGCTTACGGTGCTCAATGGCGTAAGTGGGAAGATATTCGCACTATCCCGATAGAAGATGTCGAGAAGTTTGAAGCCAAGGGTTACAAGAAGCTCACCACATATAGTGAAAATGTAGACGGGAAGAAACCTATTCGTGATCCAGAGACTCAAGAAATCACTGGTTACGAAGGTATTGTCGATGTGGTGGAACGTGCTATTGTTAAGAAGAACATTGATCAACTCCAAGCAGTTATCGATCAAATTAATAACAATGAGAACAGCCGCCGTATTATCTTGAGTGCATGGAATGTGGGGCGTTTAGATCAAATGCAGCTCCCACCATGCCATACGATGGCTTTATGGAATGTTCGACGTGCAGAAGATGGTACAAAGTATCTGACCTGTAGCTTAGTGTGTCGTAGTCAAGATTTCCTCGTTGGGACTTGCGCGAATATTGCACAATATGCGATGCTCACCCACATGATCGCTCAAGTGACTGGTTGTGTTGCAGAACGATTGGTATGGTTTGGTTCCAACGTACACATCTATGATAACCAGATCGAGTTGGCAATGGATCATCTCCAGCGTCTGCCTCTGCGTAACACTGTTCGTGTTGCTTTGAATAAGGATATCACTGACATTGATGAGTTCAAACCAGAAGATATTAAGATCACTGGTTATGAGAACTTCCTTCCTCCTATTAAATATCCTGTAGCAGTATGACGAACCATACAAGGAGTTAAAATGAAAATCGTAGATGTTGAAAGTGAACTGTGTACACCTGTAAAACATAGTGTTGGTCAAACTATACAGCTCTCCAATGATGTTATCTATTACGAAGAACAGTTGAAGATTATCGCATCTGAGATTGCTGAAGCTAAGGCACTCGATAAGATGTCTCGTTTCACCAAGGCTGCAAAGGTCAAGGAACTTTTAGGCGTAATTAAGGATCATCGAAAGATTATCCAAGGCTATGTCAATAAACATCATGAAGCAGCCAAGAGGAATGAAATCCTCTCTCGTGGTGAGTTGTTCAATTCTTTCGTGAAAGATACCAGTACAGTTTCAGATATGAAGCTGGCTTTGTTCAAAGAGTTACGCAAGTATTGTGCTGACTCTGGCTACATGGGTAAGCGGTAATAAAAAAGTTTCAATCCTATATCATGGTTGTAGAGTTTAGACTGCTATAAACTTTTAACCGTACTTTTAAGGAGTAGATATGGGATCGTTCTTTTATGATCCATACACTGAGTTTGATTTTGGGAATCTCGGTTTCCCGGATGAGATCTCGGTGTTGGTAAACAGAATGATGAGAGAGTATCGTGAAAACGATAAACTTCTTTTCATCAAGACTAAATTTCAACAAAGCACTGGACTGCAATTGTTGAAATTCAATAGCCCCACGAACATCAACACAGTGATCGTGGTCTTCAAAAAGACTGATGTCGATAAAGTCGATCTCAGCAATGTGGAAGTTATCGTTAAGACTGATCAACAGCCTTCGTATAACAACTTCACAAAACCTCGTAAGAAGATCGTAAAGAAGAACTTCGACTTGAGGACAGAACTCTCTGAATGTATCGAATACATCAAGCCATTCCTATGGATTGATGGTAATGAAAAATACGAGGAGTTCGTCTTCAATTGTAAGATTGGTATTGATAGTTTCAAGCCTGATAGTAAATTCCTTGTTGCTGCAAGGATTGCGGGCTACGAGATCATCGACCAAAATACAATTGAACTCCAGTTGAAGGGTGATTACAAAACATGGTACTACAGAGTGGATGCACGAAAAGTAACAGCTTTTGCTATGATCACCGATCTTGTAGGTATGTTGTTAGTCATCAGTCCAGATGGTGGCTACAAAGTGGTTGGACGTATGCTCGAAAAGCGTCTCAACTTGATTTAATATTATGGAGTAGGGCAGTCTATGCTGTCCTACTCTGTAATTTATTTTTGTGAGGTTTGATATGGTAAAGGCAGTCGCTGATAAAACGAAGAAGGCTGCTACTAAAGTAGCAGTGAAGAAAGCTCCCGCAAAGAAGACGGTAGCGCCGGTTAAAGTTGTTAAACCTGTTAAGGCAGTGAAAGCTGTCAAGACTGTTAGTAAACAACCCAAAGAGCATTCGATAACAGTACCTGATCTATCAGTTCCAATGGGGCTGGCTAGAGAAGCACTGGCATCGATATGATCCTAATAAGGAAAGGGTAGTTTACTACCCTCTTCTTTATGTTGGAAGATTTTGTTTTGAGAACTATGTGGATCTTTGACTTAGTCATAACACATGTTTGGTTGATCAAAGTAATGTGGGTCTCAATAACACTTACCACCATAGTTCTCTTCATCTACCATCTGCAATCTTATTATGAACTAGACTTCTTTATGGAGCATGTCGATGTTCTAGGTGAGTTCAGTATGGCAAGCTACAAGATATTCATGGTACTGTTTGCTATCGTTCCGATATTAGGCGGTATGGTTATTATTTGGTCTGTGGCTGAGGGACTAGATAGTCGTAAATTCTTAGCTAGGTTTGGTTGTCCTTAACGACCCATCATCATTGAAAAAGGTAAGATATGTCGGATCAAAAAGAAATCGTAATGGTCACTGACCGTGAGAAGTTTATCGCTTCTACCAAAACAAAGAAGATCACCACCTTGTCTGGTGTTGAAAAGAACGTCTACGAATTGCCTAGCGGTGAATTCCAACATCTCTATTTCTCTGGCTACAAGCGTCCAGAGTGCGAGAAGAACTACGATTTCATCCAGATGATCCCATACATCATCTTGCGTGACATCGACCGTGATACTGGTGCTGTCAAGTATCTTACCTATAAGCGTGGTAAGAAGGGTGCAGAGAACAAGCTGCACGATAAGTTCTCGGTAGGTGTGGGTGGCCACATCGCTGTGAACCACTACGTTGATCCATCGCTCAAGTCTGATCACGTCTACATTCAACATTATGCTGTTCCAGCAAAGATTGTTGTTTCTGAATTGGTTAAGGAGATTCAAGAAGAGACTGGTTTCAACATGATTGATCAGTTTACTTTTGAAGAACTCGATCACATTGTCATGAAGGCATCACCTTTCTATCTTGACGAAGGACCAGAGAGTGTGAACAGCTATCACTTCGCACTGCCTATTGCAATCAATGTTCACAACTTTGCTGATGCTTTCATCTCCAATGAACCTGGTGTCATCGAGAAGCTTTCCTGGAAGACTCCAGAAGAGCTGAAGGCTTTGGCTGACGCAGGGGCGCTCGAAGCTTGGACTGATATCGTTCTGAAGAACTTTATCCCTCCGGTCATCACTGCTGAGTTTTATGAACAAGCCACTGGTAAAAAACCTATTCAGGATTATATTCTGCGTGCCAATTGTTCTAAGGCCGGTACGGTGATGCATTATACCTGTGGATGGTGTGTGAAGAACAATGTTCCTAACACATTTGGTTCTGCTGCCCGCTGGCAGAACATCAATGAAAAGTCTGAGTAACTGATATAAGGGGAGTGCTTAGGCACTCCTTTTATGCCGGAGGTATCATGATCACTGCAAAAAAACTAGCATTTGAAAAGAAGAATTTGAGTAGTGAAGAATACCACGCAAGGCTACTCCAGAAAATCAACAATGTAATTGGTGTTAAGCACATCTTTACAACTAGGATAAATTACCAAGTTGTTGATGAAACAACTATTCTCGTTGATCTGCCATTAATCTTCATTGATTTTAATTGGCATTCTGTTTTCAATAGCAAAGTGTCTGAGCTTAAGGATGAGGAAATTGTACTACCTTTCCCGGATTGCATCTTTAAGATATCGTATATGGATAAACAACCAGTTATCCATGCTCGCCAAAGTAGTGAAACATTTAAAATTACTCTGGACATTCTATCAGATGACACCGAACTAGATGTTGCAGAGATCAAGCAACACATCTTGGCTGCTTGTTTATCTATAGAGTTAAATTTAGTAACCCTGCCTCCTACTGCTAAAATTAACTTGAATATAAAAAAGAAGCTTGAGTTCAAAGGTATCTCCTACGTCTTACTTCCTGTTAGAAAGACAACTAAAACCCAATCCCAGTCTCAGTCTACTAGTACAAATACTGGGACAAAACAAAGACTCCATATTAGGCGAGGCCATTGGAGAACGGTACGTGGGATTAAGAAACGCATCAAGTGGTATATCGCTGGCGATATTACTCTTGGTATCATCATCAAAGATTACAAGTTAGACTAGGGAACAATATGACATTCAATGCAGACAAACTTCATATCCGTCCAGACGGCACCGTTACTGTGGATCTAACCAGCCCACAGGAGAGTGGTCTGGGTATCATTATCGGTAAGATGTACTACAATACACAAATCGCTGAGCTTCTTGGTGACATGTGTTCAGGTTACCCCCATAATGGTGGTAGCCATACTTTACGTCTTCGTGGTAACTACCAAGATGTGATTGCTGGTATTGAGTTGATCCGAGACAGTACACCGGTGTATCCTCATATGGCCGTCACAGCGGCTAAGATGGATCTGACCATGCTTTGTACCCAGATCCGAATGTCAGTAGAAAGTAAAAAATAAAAAGGTTACGTCGAAACCCCATAATGTGTAAGACCACGATCCTTACATTCCAGTAACCGTTAGTCAATTTCTTTTCATCAACCTTTTTAAGGAATTCTCCATGTCGACTGAAAACAACGCTCCTGAGCAAGACAACGTTCACTCCATCAATTTCTCCAATACCGATCTCTCCGTGGATCAGATCATTGAAGTGCGCCCTGGTACGAACATCGATGAAGTCCTCACCGGTCTGAATTCTGGTGAACTGGGTACGACACTGAATCATGGCGGCGATGAAGAGCCATGGATCACTGACAACGAAGGCACTAAGGTTGCCAAGATCCTGGAGCAAAGTGTGCAAGTCACTGGCGCTGGTTTCAAGGATTTCAATCAACCTGCTGAATAAGCATTGAAGCAAATACTAGGCTACCTACGGGTAGCCTATTTATGCCGCCTTTTTTATTTTGCCCAAAATAGTCCAAATAAAAACATTTCAAACATATATAGTTAATGGGAGCTTTGAGTAATTAAAGTTCTTCTTCTATCATTTTTCCACACTTCTAAAGGAAACCAAATCATGGCAGTTCAAAAGAATTCCCAACAATCCACCAACGATTTCGGCGCGCTGGGGGATCTCATCAAGTCTCAACAAGCCGGAGCAACCACTCACCAAAAGGAGGGCAACATGCCTAATTCCAAAAAGACCGCGGCTGCTGCCGCTTCCGATGAAACCACGCTGACCCCTGAGATGATTCTCGAAAAGGCCAAGAACGATGGTTACGACATCACTCAACCCCATCCTTTGGTCGGCGAGTTCGTCTCGGCCTTGAACCCCTATGGCCCCAATCTCGCTGAAGACGGCAGCCGTTGGGTTCTGACCCTGGCCTCGAATGACCGCGAAAATCCGATGCCTATCCACGACTTCATCGTGGAAAGCTACCGTGATCCATCCAAGTTCAACATGCACATCGCCAACAACCAAGGTGCTCGCAATGCTTATGTGCTCAAGAAGATCCATGAACTGGTTCAGCAGGCAAACGTGGTGGCCACTGAAAATCGCAACCTCAAGGAAGAAGTCAACCGCCTGAACGCTGAACTCCAACGGCGCCCAGCTCCGGCAACAGCCAGCGAAGACTTCTCCAATGTGTTCGAAGAAGCGATGGAACATCTCAAGGCCGGAGTGGCCAGCGACATCAACGAAGCCCGTGCTACACCCATCAATGTGATCGGTCGGCGTCCTACCAAACCTGTGACAACCGTTCCTGAAAAGGTAAAACTGATGACGGTTCGCGTCGAAGAGCCTGACTTCTGGGAATCGGCAGCCAAGGCTGCGGTCGTCGGTGTGGTAACCGCCGGTGCCGTCTACGGTACTATCAAGGCGCTTGAGTACTTCTTCGGAGATGACGAGTAACCTCCCGGTGCACTCTGATACAGTGCATCTTCACAGCAGGGATCGGTGGTGCACCACCACTCCCTGCTCTTTTTATACCAAGACGGCATAAGAGGAGTACCTTCGGGTACTCCTCTATGTGCTTTCTTTTTTTTTGTTTGGCCGTCATAATCGGCCACCTCAATAGCAACCGGTTAAGATCACTACTAAGGCAGAATATCCAAGCAACCAATAAATCAATCACTTAGACACTCATTTAAGACTCATATTATTAAAATAGGAATCTTGGTACTTCTACATCCGATTCCGATAACATAGCAGCGCTAGTAGTCTTAACAGAGAGGAATTCAGATTTACTAATTTCCTCAATATCTTGGACTCCGTCTTGTGTACTGGTCTTATAACGATAGAAACCTTTCTTGAGATGAATACCCTTAGCTAGTTTCAAGCCATCAGGTGAATCAACTTCGAGGACCAAAGTACAGAGTTCGATTGGCATCTTGTCAGTACGAGGGATAAAGGTTACAAACTCCCCCACTACACGACCTATACATGTAGCAGGAAAGACCCTTGTCATTTCATTATAAGTCACTAACCAATGCTCATTAGTAAACGATGCATCATAAACTAATTTGTTGTTTGGTCTCAAGCAAGCTCTAAAAGGAATACGGTGAATATAGAATCCACCTTTATAATCAGCTTTGACACCTTTAGCTTTATTCTTACTGGGTTGGGTATTAGCCATCAAGTAAGGGCCGCTAGCGTAACCGTTCCAAGCATTGTTAAGTGTATCGGCAACATGTACTCTAGGTACAGTATTGTCTTCAGTCATTCCAGCCCTACGACTAATGTTGGGTACGAACTCACTGAACTTCCCAAAGGAGATATGGTAGAAGAATTCCGACCCTAACTCATCTGGGGTAATGATTGAAGTATTCTTTTGGACACCGCTAGACATTAATCTAACGGCATCCTTAAGCTCTTCAATGTCTATATCGTAGTTAGACATTAAACCATACTTTCTTCTTTAGCTTCTGTATATTGATCCCAGTTCTCATCCGCAGTCATTTCTCCCAATGGCGTGCCACCAACTTTCAACATAGAAGAATCAGGTTTATTGAGATCATCCAAGATGACACCCTTGCGAACAAATTTATAAACACGATACTTATCGTCTTCATCGACTTGTTCAATACGACGCAGTTTTCCACCTTGAACTGTAAAGTAAGCTTCGTTCTTACCTTTGAGTCGCTCAATATGGAAGAAAAGCTCTCCGTCAATAACCTGATCAATCTGCTTAGAGTCAGCAGTATAACCACCACCCGGCAAACGCTTCACAAAGTCATTATAACCGTCACGCATCAGTCCTTTAGCTTCAGTCGATAGCTGATGTGGTGTAATGAAAAGAATTCCTTTGGATGCCATAAACGCTTTAATACGTTCAAATAGATTTCTTACATCCTGTCCAGTTGCACCTTGAGTACATCCTTCTTTACTGATCTTGGTCAAGTAATCGACCATGACCATTTGAACTTCGTAGCCTTCGGCCTCATACTTAAGAACCAGGTTACAGATATCTTTGTAAGTCCAATCGCTAGGATTGACAAACAACAGCTTAACATGGAAACCAGTTGCAGAGAGTTTATTGGTGACATATTCTGTCATCACTCCAATATCCATCTCGGCTAGATCCTTCTTACTGAGAACCTTACCAGTTTCATTCTCCCACATGTTCTTGTAGAGATACTGGAAGTTCAAGACCAAGCTGTCTTCGAACGAGATCCGAAGCAGTAGTGGTTTCTTCTTTGGATCTTTCAGCACTGGTGTGTTATACATGCAGATTTGTTTGAAGATAGTCAAACTAAAACCTGTTTTGTAATTGTGCTGAAGTCCATACAGACCCCATTGTTCACCCAGACGGAACTTACCACCAATCATTCTATTGATACCTTGGAATCCAGTAATGAAACCACCACCGCCTTCATTCTCTTCCTTGATACTGGCATAAACGCGATTGATCGATTCCTTGTCGCTGATATCGACTTCATCAATAATGGCTGAATCTCGTTCTTGGCCAACAACTTGGAATGGCTCAAGTTCAGCGATCATGGTGTTGATCCACTTATTGATATTCTTGATGCTACTTCGTTTGAACTTGAATTCAGAGAAACGCTTAGATAGAACCTCTTCAATCTTACCGTGCTTGAAGTGTGTTGCAATTGCAGTACGGATGTTAATCACCGTAAGCTTGTTCTCATCTTCTGTCATCTCAGGTTCAATACCTGATTGAAGCGATTCGTATGTAGATTCATCAGCACCACAATTGACTTGTAGCTGCTGAAGAAGAATATCTTTTTGATATTTGTGTGACTTATCGTGGTTCACCATCTCTGTTGCCGTGGCTTTAAGAGCGTTGATGATTTCCAGATCCTTAGTGATACCAATACTGACTTCTGGTGTCTTAATTGCCTCAATTACTTTTCTTACTAGGTCTTTAGTGCTGTCTTCTTCCATATTGAGAAGACTCTCACGGTACATCAATGTAATGGATTTTACCAACAAAAGAAGGTCGTTCATTTCTTAACTCTTTCTATTAAAATCTTATCACTTGATTTGATGGGTCTCTAAGAAATTAATTTATCTAATAATGTGTAGCTGGTTCACCTTTAAACTGCTACAAATATGTTGCTTTTAGGTAGTAGATTGTCAATATTTAACTCTCTATTTCTATAGCTAAATATGTATGTATATTGTAACGATCTACGGTAAATAAAGAGTAGGAGTATTTTGTGAAACAAAAGCACTTAATTTTGGTTCCGTTCTGGATCGAGAAAGTCCTCAAAAGAAGTAATCTATCCTTAACAGAGTCACTTAACTATTCTAAGTTACTTGGATTATTATCGCTTTCCGATCTAAGCGCCTTTTTAAAATTTCAGAACTGCGATAATTACAGTATCACATCAGGTGAAAACATTGCTTTGTTAAGCAGTTGGGAACGATCTTGTCAAAACGACGAAAGGGTAGAACTGGATTCTACTGTAGTCCCTCTGTCATGCGAAGAAGAAGCTACAGCTTATATCAAGGAGAGTTTCCTAGCAAACCAATCCGCAAAAGATACTGTACCTTTTAAAGTTGTAGATCTCGATAGAGAACACTACGGTGTCGTTATATACCCTGGTTTTACAGAGTATATTCTGACTAATAGTAATAAGGTGACCTTCATTGAGGCTCTTCTTGAACTTTTATATAAATACTTTGAGATACACGAAGTCTCGGAGCTTCCGATCTTCAAGGATTATCTGCGTTCTATGGAAGATTCCCTCTAAAGTAGGACATCTTTTTTCAGTGATTTAAAAACCCTTTTTTATTTGATAAGACGAAGGAATTCAAATGACAACTCAACATCTATTCAAGAAGTCGGTCTCTGCTGGCAGCGCATCTGCTGCTATGGAAAAGACCATCGGCGGCGTGCAAGACGTTCTGGCCAAGACCATGGAAGCTGGCTCCAACAAAGCCATGGCTGGTTATGTGTATGCTAGCGAATCGTTCGACCAAGAACGTTTCAGCATGGTTTCGGACACGATGGATCGCCTGAGCGAGCGTCTGACCGCCATGGGTACTGACCTGGGTCTGGAAAGCTACAGTGGCTCGCAACTGGGCGCCGCTATCGGTGCAGCTATTGCTGTGTCTGACGTGGCTTCCTTTGCTAAGTCCAAGATCTCTACTGTGAATGTGAAGCCTGGTCTGAGCCAAGACGGCCGTACGTTCAACAGCGTGGTTGGCATGGAAGGTCTGGCTGATGCGTTTGAGCAACGCGTGGCTGTGGAAAACTTCGACGAGCGTGACAACCGTAACGCTGAAGTTCTGTCCGTGACTTACAACCTGGAAGCCGGTCGTCAGAATGAATTCGGCGAAACCTTCTTCCCAACTGTGCCTGTGTCTAACGACAACGTTGGTGTGGCTGTGTCGATCCGTCTGGTGACTGTGTTCGAAGACTTCAAGCGTTCGACCGAAGGCAAGCTGGCTTCCTTCAACCGTCGTAACGTGGTTCGCGCTATGTTGGATCACACCATCCTGAAGAACGAAGGCACCCGCGTGGTTCCAGTGTTCCTGCCTGGTAATACCAATAACAACGCTAACTTCGACATTTCGGCCGTTGCTGCATATGACAAGGACCTGGAAGGCGAAACGATCCGTACCGCTCCTCTGAAGTTCAACCATGTCATTGGTGACGTGATTGGTCTGTCCTCGACCCAAGCTCTGATTGACAGCGGCCTGATGAACAACGGTGATACGCTTGATCCAGCTATTCAACTGGACGCTATCTACCTGAAGTTGGGTGCTGACGTTATCAAGATGCGTCTGAACGGTCTGGCAAAGACTGGCTTCATTGCTGCTCCTGAAGACGACAGCCGTACACAAGTGCTGACCTTCGACACCAAGACTCTGAACATCTCGGAACTGACCAAGCAATACGATGGTTCGGACCTGGTTGATCTGGTTGAAGTGAAGAATCAGAAGCTGACTATGCAACTGACTGCAAAGATCTCTGGTGACGTGTCGGTCTCGACTGGTCAACTGCGCGTTTACGCTCTGGATCTGCAAGTTCTGCATGTGTTCAACGAAGATGGCGAATCCCTGCCTCTGACTTCCGGTATCGGTGCTACCCTGGCTGCTTTGGCTAATAAGAATACGTCGTACGTTGGTTACGATATCAAGGCATATCGCTCCAACCTGAACCGTCGTCAACGTGGTCAACTGCTGGACACGACCGTGTACAACCAGATCTGGACTGTGCCTCTGCGTAGCCCAATCACTGTGCCCCGTCCTGTTAACAGCACCAGCCAAACTGATGCAGCCGATCTGGCAGCTCTGATTGCAGCTACCTTTGTGCGTACCTCGAACGAAGCGGTGACGACTCTGATCAACACTGCTGAGCAACTGGGTGAGTACACTGCTGGTAAGGCAAACGTTGAAGGCGGTATTGCTCCCGACATGTTCGGTGTGGCTCGCTTCCTGGTTAAGCCTACCTTCATTGGTCTGAAGATTGATGTGAACGCTGTGATCAACAGCATCTCGTCACATGAAAAGAACAAGGACATCTCCGCTGTTCTGATCTCCGCTATCCGTGATGTCGCTTACCGCGCTTACCGTGATTCGGGCTTCCAAGCTATGATCGAAACCGGCGCTGCTGGTATCTCGGGTAACCCCACGATCATGGTCGGTACTGACCCAATGACTGCTCGTTATCTGATCGTTGACGGCGATACCCGCTCCTTCGGTCCTGACTTCGAGTTCAAGGTTGTTACCACTCCTGACGAGCGTATGCAAGGTCAGATCGCTGTGGCATTCGGCTACCCATCGCAAGGTGAGAACAGCCTGAACCCTGCTCACTTCGGTAACATGCTGTGGTCTCCTGAGATGACTCTGGTGCTGCCAATGCAGCGCTCGGGTGGTGTTCAGAAGGAACTGGTGGTCTCGCCACGTTTCCGCCACATCGTGAACGTGCCTGTGATGGGCTGGATCGAGGCTACAGGTATCCCACAAGTGGTTACCAGCCGCGTGCCTCTGCACTTCAAGGAACTGCCTTAATCTTAAGGGTCCCTCTAGCAATGGAGGGATTGTTTTCCAAAATAAAAAGGGAGTCCTTCGGGGCTCCCTTTTTATGCTGTCTCTTTTTTCAATTAATAATATTTCAACAATATATACTGACTATGAGTAATATCGCTCAACCTCTTTTAAAGGAAACAACCATGTCTACAAGTCGTTTTGTTTTTATGACGCCCACGCGTCTGTCTGATCAAGAACGCCCGCATATTCGGGCTTTCGTTCATAACCTGAGAACTGGGGCAGGTAGCAAAATTCAAGCTATCAAAACATCGCTGTATCACTCACACGTTGAAAACGACGTGACCAAACATGACACAATTGTCCTGGGGCACTACAGTGTAGAAACTTGCGACTACATCAATGTTGGTGAATTCTCTACAACGGAGTTGCGTGACTGGGTGACGACCGATATTCCAACTTATCAAGAAGGTAGTGCCGCTGAGTATCAGCATTTTGCCAAGATCAGGAATCATTATAAGTATCTTGATTACGTTTGGGAAGATTTCCATAAAGCTGTCTTTGGTAAGACAGCATCTGAATCATTTCGTGGTGGAATGATTGGTGCCCATGGCGACAAAGTTTACGGCTACTGTGATGAGTGGGAAGAAAAGAATATCCCTTTTTATCATGGTGCTTTACTTTATCTACTCACTTACATTGAAAGTGAGATGGTTGGTTATAAGAAGTCACAATCTAGTGAATTCGTAATTGATAAGTATCAACATTATCTTCCAAAGATAATTGAGGCTGAAAAAATGCAACTAATCAAAATGGTAACACCGTCTGAAATTAGTTAACTATCTTAAATGGTTTAAAAAGGAAATCAAAATGTCTGAAGTAAAAACTGGCCGCTATTCCATCGGTGAAGAAATCTACGCATGTGTGTTTGTCTACGGTGGCCGCATCTCCACCAGTCAACCGTACATGATGTGGCCTAATGAAACACCCACAGATATCAAGTTCATCAAACTGACTATCAAGGAACACCACAAGGTTCCGGGTGATTACGATGAAGAAATCAAATACGATGGCTACATCTTGGCTGCCGACGATGGAACGATATTCACCAATCAATATCCTCGGGCCAGTTATGGTCAAGTGAGTGATCGTGGTGATCGAATCTTCCACATTGACTTCCGTGGAAAGACTGAAGAAGATTTCAAGAAGATGTTCGATAATGAGGTTAAAGTGCCTCACGAATATGTAATAATTAATGAAGTCTTTACTCCTATGGTCAAAGCGGTAACCTTGGGTAAAGATAAGTTGTCCGATGAACTTGGCGCCAAGCTGTCCATGCTGATCAACCATTTCAAGGATAACTTTGCCAAGATGTTCCCTGACATGGGATTGGTCACAGCTCCCCTTATCTTCAAGGGAAAGGATGGTATCGAAAGCAGCTATCCTAATATCCTGGAGACCACCGTAGTCAAGAAAGAAAAGAAGGAAGAGAATGTTTGAATCGAATGTGTTTGATTTCTTTTCAGAGGATGATATCCAGAAACCAATTCAATTAAAAGCAATCATTGGACCTGATCTGATCTTTGATTATAACCTTGATCCCGAAACCTTTACTGGTAAGATCTGTGGCTGTGCGATGGTTCAGTCTAAGGAACTCTTTGGTGAGAACAAAGTGTTATCCGGGGCTTTCAGTAATCATGATTCTCTCTATAGCGACTATCGTTATACCAGGAAAGAATATCATGCTGCTAACCCAGATAAACCTCCTGTCCCGATGATTGATCTGAATTGCTTGTACGGTTTTGTAACGGACAATGGTTATTTCCTAACCCGTCTCCAAGCATGTCAAGTCGGTATGCGCAATGGTCAGGTGCAGAGTGAATACGAAACATCTATCAATTCCCATTCTGTAAAGAAATGGGAACGCAATCCTTATCCATCTTCTGACTTCGTTCTGAAAGTTTAAAGGCATAAAGGGAGTACCTTCGGGTACTCCTTCTTATGCTTTTTCTTTTTTGTTCCTAAACTTTTATAACAATATATTATTATACTGGATTTAGTGAGAGCTTGGTTTTGGAAAGAAAGGGGTTCAATAAATATGGTAATGCCTAGTTTTTACAGAGAGCAAAAAACAGCAAAAGTGACGCTGTGGAAAAATGTATCAGGAGACCACGGTAGAGGTTTTAACCTGGTAGTCCAAGGGCAACCTCCAATTTTTAAGGAGGAGGTGCAGTACTTCAACAACATGGGGTTTCCTGTAAGCACCATGAATAGCACAGGGGTGCGTGTTGAGTACAACAGTATGGACATCGAGGGAATTCCAAAAGGGTTCATGTTTGTGTTTAAGTACAGGGTATCGGCTTCTGCACTTGAACGCTTTCGTAGCTTCATTTTCAATATCCCCAAGGATAGCGAAAATATAGTTCTTCGTGAACTAGTAAAAGATTTCAGTGCATTCTACGCAAAGCAAAGGAATCGTACTCTTCAGTATATGGAGAGCTACAATTTTGATTTCGTGATGTATGTGGATGCTGATGAAATGTCGGGTGTAGACACTGTCTATATTCCCGAATGTAACATGACGCTCACAAGTGTGCCATTGTTTCAGATGTCGTGTAATCCAGCATTGGCGATGCGTTATAATCTCAAACCACTTCGGATCTATGCTAACGATGAATACCGTGATGGATTCAAGTATGCAAAAACAATCCAAGTGGTCGCTCCAGACCATGTTCCAGATAATTACTTCTATTATCTTGGGAAACAAGTCTGCATGACAGAAGCAGTAAAAATGAAGGGTACAGAGGAGGGTATTCGGATTATCACTCATCAATTCGACGACCAGAACAGAAGATTCAATGTGGTGACAGATTTCATTCCTATTGCGAAAGCTGTAGAAAATGGATTTTTTAGAACTAAAGCAGATCTTTTGATTAATGGCGACCCTGAGGAATCAGCACGTCGAAAGTCTGTAGAAGACCGTATTGAGTTGGAGCGCGTCAGGCATTCCACCGAACTCAAGAGAGCTACACTCGAAGATACACGTATCGATATTAAACGTATCGAGTTGAATACTGAGGCTGTCAAAGCCAATACAGAAATCAAGCGTCAAACATTCGAGAATACCAAGATGAGTGATCGTGCTAACATACTGAAGCTTGAAACCACACTGGCCCGTGAGAAAATCATTGGCGATCTGGCGCGTGAGCGTCTTGGTGTGTTTGTTGAAGTTCAAAGTGCGAAGCATAAGCTAGAGCAGACAGCTTTTCTCAATGTACTCGAACGTGAACGTCTCGTGTTCAAACATGAGATTGAGAAAGAATCGAATCAACTGGCACTTGAAACGGCCAGGGAGAAAGCTGATATCGAAGCTAAGGCAGCTACACGAAAGAATATCGACGAAAGCTTTAAGCTGGTCAATTTGGCAGGCGGGCTCATTAAGAACTTGTTTTAGTCGTCTTTGAAAGGATAGAAAATGGACCCATATTTGGCACAATTCATCAAGGATAGTACACCCAAGATGAATTCAAGTGTTCTCAATGGTTTGGCTGTGGAGCACTTGCCTCATGCAATGAGGTATATTGAGGGCATTGTTCGAAATGTCTTCAATGGACTCTTGCCGGGTCTTAAGTTTGAGAGGATGATCAAATGTTCTCCTGAAGAGGAACTGAGGAAGGAACAACGCCGTAAGAATGACAAGTTGGTGATTGACATCGCCAGAAGCGATTTGTATCTGGTTGGTTTGGACTTCTCGTATGTTGACCCTACGAAGATTGATCCACTGACTGGAAAACCAGACCTGAAGCCGCAACCCTTGCAGCGAAAATACCTGTTCCTGCCTTTTGCAGGTCCAGCCGGGTCTATCACTTTGTCTGGATCACGATATTTTATCAGCCCCGTAATTTCTGATATCGTTCTGTCCTTTGAACGAGAGAGTGTGTTCGTGCGTCTGCTGCGAGACAAATTTGCAGTAAAACGTGTAGATCATACTGTCTATGTGAATAATAGGATTACAACCATTCCTGTTATCTGGTCGGAGATTTATCACCTCAGTAAAGAACGTAAGAAGGAAAAGACCAACAAAGCTCTCTGTCCGTTGATGTTGTATCTGCTCTGCCGTTATGGTCTGAAGGATACACTGAAGCGTTTTGGTACTACCGACTGCATTGTCGGAAATGCAGACAGTGTCAACGCCACAAATTATCCCGATGACAAATGGTCTATCTTCCAGAGTAGTCGGGCTCTGAAACGCCGAGGGATGAAAAATGGTCAGCAGTATGTTGATTTCCGAGTAGCTGTACCAATTGAGAAAGCTACACCGTACGTCCATGCGCTGATTGGTTCTCTGTTCTATTTGCTGGATCATTTCCCCGATAAGTTCGAGAATATCGAATGGCTCGAAAGCAAAGAAAAATGGATGCTGGTTATGGGATACATCTATTTTGGGGAAACTCAACATCGGGGTATTCTGCTTGGCGATATCCAAGAACACTTTAAGTCGATTGACGAATACTTGGATACAATCATCCTGGATAAACTGGAATCAGTAAACATCAAAGTTAATGACACCTATGAGTTGTTGGCTTTGATCATTGAACGTTTTGGCGAATGGATGATCAGTACATCTGATAGAATCAACTCACTCTACGATAAGGAACTCTCGATCCTGTACGACGTGCTCATTCCGGTGACATCGTCGATCTTTAATTGTTATTTCAAGCTCAAGTCTTCTGCCAAAAGCAATGCTGGTAAGGGTTTGAGTGTCCGTGATATTGAAAAGATCATGGAGGTAACAATTAGGGCAAGAGCAATCTTCGGTATTACGAAGACACAGAATGGAATCTCTAGTCTCTCATATTCGGGAGATAACAAGTTCCTGAAAATCACATCTGTCATGAATCCACAAAAGAGGAGTGGCGGTAAAGGGAGTTCTGATGATGCAGGCCAGCTAAAGGACCCAGAAAAGAGACTACACGTTTCTTTCGTTGACGTAGGTAACTACAGTAACCTCACAGGTAAAACACCAGTAGGATCACAACGGTTAAATCCTTATATTCAACTTGACTCACATGGCCGTGTGTTAAGGAGTACAGAAACCCGTGAAGCTCTTGATAAAACTCAAGAGAAAATCCGACGTATGTAAATAAACGACAAAAGCAATTTGAAAGGATTTTTGTCATCATGATTCAATCGAACTATTTCACGAACATTCAGTTGCAGAATGTTCCTTGTGACAACCCATTGGTTCAACCTCAGCGGTTCAGCCAAGCACCGGTTACATTCAATAATTTGCCGATTCACCATGAATTGGCCAATCTGCAAAACTCCTTCGTTGTGAGTATTCTTAATGCGTCTGCTAGTAAAGCGACACAGACACCTGGTCGAATGTATCAGTGGAACTTGTTCTGCCAAAATGGTGGTCAGAATAAGGAGCTGATGGACACTGTGGTGCTAGCTGCTAACTACACCGCGTTGGGAATGGCAAAGAATGCATTTCCCTCCATTGAACAAGCAGCAGAAACATCCATCCAGTTTGTGGTGGAAGCTCGTGCGGCCTACATCGTAGCAATCTTCCCAGATTTGCTGAAAATGTATCCACAGCAAAATCAGCAAACCATTGCTAACATGGCGCAGCAATACGTCAATATGGCCAATGAGGTCACTGGTTACATCAATACAGTGGTGTTGCGTAACATGAACAGTGGTCAAGGCTTTAATGGCGGAAATAACTTTGGCCAACAGCAGCAGACCACGAGTTTTGGTAACAACAACTCTGGTTTCGGTGGAGGTGGTAACGGCGGCATTGGTTTTGGAACGACAGGCCGTTCCATGAATCAAGGTAGCTTCGGTGGTGGTTTTGGTGTCAACAATGGAAACAGTAATCGCCCGGTATCTGGTCAATCGCCATTTACCAATAATCGTCAGCAAGAACAGAACAAAGGTTTTGCTGGGACGGGTGTTCTGTCCATCGGTAAGAATGACAGTAAGGGTGCTGTGGACGTTCGTGGTATCATCAATTTGCTTACTCCTCAAGAGAAGGCAAACTTGGCTAAGAAACACGAAGCTGATTTGCAGAAAAAGAAAGAGATGGAAAAGCAACAAGCTCAAACCGTTAACTACAAACATGTAGAGCCAGCCCAAGTGTTCAGTCAAAAGGTCGAACAAGTATCTCAAAGTACCTGGAAATCAACGCCGGAACAAGTATTCGTTCCAGCTTGTCCTGGAGATGCCAAACGTAAGCTGACCAATAAAAACGGTAAGCTGGTTTATGAACTCGAAGCAAAAACACAGGAAGAAATCAAAATGGATCGTGACGCACATCGTACAACAACTGCCGTTGCCATTAACCGTGGCACAGCAATGAAAGTAGAAGGTAAAGCAATTAACTCTCGTGGTGACTTCTTGAAGGTTTCACTGGATACGATTGCAAATACCCATGATGCAGCATTCAATGCTACGGATGAAAAGTTCAATGAAAACTTGGACGCTTATTTCCTTGGCGGCTACAGCCTGATGGAAGAATCCGAAACATCTCTGGATGCAGCTATCAACAAAGCACGCCAGATGAAAGTACTTACTACTGATCTGAATCAGTTGGGTGCTCACCGTATCGACTTTGATCTGGATCAATTGTTTGTCGTTCCTAAGAGCGAATATGAAGAGTTTGAAAAGATTCTTCGTGTTACCAACTTGGATCAACTGGCAGCAAAGCTGAAAGCAGGTCTACTCGATGATCAGCGCAGTCTGGCATTTAACAGTGCACTGATTCAACTGGATTCCTACATCAAGCATAAACTGATGGGCGTGGTTCGTAATGAACTGGGTCTGACCGTTTACGATGGCATCGCTACCTTCGTCGATGATTACAGTGATCTGGTGGAAGACATTCGTGTCCTGTACTCCAATCAACACGCTATCTTCAAGAAGAATGAACGCGCATTCATTGCTCGTTTCCTGACTCTGTCGGATACATTTGAAGCGGTGGGTAATGGTGAAACGGTATTGGTCAATGCCATGATTAAGGTCCGCAGCTCTATTACAGTGGTGGATTTCCTCTACCAAGAATTGGATGTTGATCTGGTTCCTAACCAGTCCAACGTGGTGATTCGTGATCAATTCCCTAAGATCTACGAGTTCCTGGATGAACTGGTGAGTAACGACTACATCAAGAATGGTGACATCTACTATGGTAACCATTGGCTGGTAACGGCTGATAATGAGATCATTAAGATCTACCGTAGTCAGTTGGACAACAGCAGCATCTTGATGGCTAAGGTCTAATAGACAACATAATTGGGAGACCTTCGGGTCTCCCTTTATGCCGTGTATTTGAAAGAATAGGAGATATTTTTATAATGCTGTTTATGAGGCAGCATAAAAGCCCAGGGTTTCCCCTGGGCTAATAGCCCTTTATTCAATTGCACCACCAACTGAATAAAGAATCCTTTTCAACTTCATTAGGAGGTTTTATGATCACTCTTAAACTCGCTAAGTTCTTTGAACGTAACAGTCTTAAAGGATTTGAGCGAATGAGTATATTCGAGTACAATCGAAAATTCATTGCTGCTGTTAGATAATGAACATCTAACAGCATAATATATGTTTAAAAGTAAAAATCTAATTGATGACTAGATTGATATAAAAAAGACTCCTAAGGTGGAGTCTTTTTTTTTGTTTTATTAGTGGCTGTGATGATTATCAGAACTACCAGCAGTAGTTTGACTACCACCCACATGGAGATTACTCTCAAGAGTAGTATTACCACCCACATTGAGTTTACCAGTAATTCTCGTCTTGGGAGATTTAATAGTAGCGTCATTAGTCTGGTGAGTATACTTAGTAGATTTAGATTCGTAAGTTTTAGTTTGTTCTTTAATAGATTCAGAAGCTTTTAACGTGTAACGTTTAGTAGTAAGATTAATTTCATCTACTGCGTTCATGTTAATAATCTTCTTATTCATCTCGACATAGCTATCGTCTTTATTTCTAAGCTTAATATGTCTTTCTTTTGAATCTAAGAAGATATAATTACCATCATCATCTTCAATGGTAATGTTACCTTTCTTAGTATCAATCTGAATATCGTAAGTAAATGGTTCTCCATCATTCTTAGCTGTATGGAATCTAACTACTTTTTTATGAGTAGAAATTTCTAGCCAATACATTGAATCATGGGCATTCTCGATATTCTCTTTACTGTTATTAGAGAATCCATAGATGACAGTTTCTAGACGACGTAGTTTTCTATCTTGGTGCAGAGTAGTCCACCAATATTGATCAGTGTCACCAAACTGCCAAAGAACAATCTCTTCGCCACGTCTTACATCTGGCGATGTAAGTCTATTAGTATCAGTGAAAGAAAGCCATTTGGCTTTTATTGATGCAGTGGTATCAAGATTAGCACTAAAGCCAGCATCGTCTTTATCAGTACCAGAAGCTTCTAATTTCTCTGTGTCGTCGGTGAGTTCCCCATCGTAGAGTGGATTTTGTTCATGGGGAATAGCTTCGATAAGATCCGAAGAAAGCTTCTTGTTGGCAGCTACAGTAGCATACGAATAGAACCTGAGTTTCGATATATCCGATCCATCAAACATAGACTTCCTTATTAAATTAAAATGTTACACGTCATATAAATCTAATGTAATAAAAGGATCGCCATGTATAAGATAGAAAAAATCATACTTGATGGTTACAAGAGACTTAAGCTGGGTCAAATTGGTCATATTGAGATTAATTTCAATGCTCGTGATCAAATCATTATTGGTACTAATGGGTCAGGAAAAACTTCCATTTTCCATGAGTTGTCTGCACTACCAGCGGACAAAGCACAATTTGAGAAAACTGGTAAGAAAGAGATTCATATCCGTAAAGACGGAAAGAGTATCGTAGCTACTAGTCTGTTCAATCCTAAACCTTTCCATTCGTTTATGGTGGACGGCGTAGAGATGAATGAATCTGGACTAGTTACTATTCAAACGGAACTAGCGGAGAAGTACACCGGTGTTACCCAGGAGATTCAGGATCTCTTGATTGGTAAGATTTTGTTCACATCCATGAAGGGTGATGTTCGTCGTCAATGGTTCACACGTTTGTCAGATGCTAACATCGAATATCTCATTGGTGTTTATGTTCGTTTCAAAGATGAACTATCAGTTATTAGTGGTGGTCTTAAGCTAGCTAAAAGAAAGCTAGTAGCTGAAACCAGTAAAGCCATTAAAGATGATGAACTCAATGTAATTCGTAAAGATGTTGAAGGTCTTTATCATCTAATCGAATATTTGGCAGAACGCCGTATTCCACTGGATACAAATCTTGATGATTTGAAATCAGATAGAAAGCGTCTGTTAGAGTATATCGATAATCTAACTGAAAGTGTTGCAAAAGCTTTCAGGTATATCGGTAAGTCTGATTTTAATCCTGAGACTATTCAGGAAGAATTAAATGCAGTTAGTTCTGATATTCGAGTATGTAAGATTAGAGAATCTGAGTTCTTTGAAAAACATAAAGAACAATCTGAAGTATTCGAGATATTGGAGAGAACCAAACTAGAGAGTGTGGCAAAGCTATCTAGTGATATTGAGTTTGGTCGTAAAACGATTAGTAAACTAAAGGAGAATAAAACATTCAGTAAGAATGTACATTATAATCCTGAAGAAGCTATCAAAACGATTAACTCTATATTCGCAGATGTCCAAGAGATCACTACGAATATTGAAGCAAATCCTGGTAAAGGTGTTTTTAATCGATCCACCTTAGAGATTTTGATGAATAAGATCTCTAATTCTGATAACGCTATTAAGGAATTATACCTTAATCGTGATAGACTTCAGGTTCTCTATGATCACAGAAAAGACCATGCTGATGAAGGAACATTAACTTGTCCTAAGTGTGCATATAGTTGGACTCGTGGTTTGACTGCGGAGAATATTGCCAATATTGAGAAAGCAATGAAAGAGGTGCTTATCAAGATTGAAGAATCAGAAGCAGCACATAAACTCTTACTCGAAGAGAGAGAACGTTTCAAAGTCTATTCTGACTACATGAAAAGCTTCCGTAGTATTGTCTCACATACAGGAATCATTAGCGATTTCTGGAACAAGATTACAGAAGATGATCTCTTTGATCAATCGCCGCGAGCTATTGGTACACTACTAGTTAGTTACAAAGATGACCTCAGCATTGATATTGAGATCAGAAAGAATGATGAGGAAGTCATCGAGAAGCTTAAACTTCTTGAGCTAACGACAGAGAACAAAGATAAAGATTACGAAGCTGTAAAGCGTGACCTAGAAGAGCTGAATAACAAGATTCATGAGAATAATGTTAATCTAACTCTTGCTTACAACAAACACGAGGAGATGACTAAATTTAACAATGCAGTCATATTACTAGAAAGTCGTAAGAAGGCCATAGAAGAGGCTATCAACGATCTGAATACCAACACTGCTAATGTGTTCGAGAATCAGCGTAGAGAGGCTTTTAATGCTATCCTGAGGGATCTGCAAAGTATCCTTGCATCAAAAGAACGTATCCTTCACGAATCTGTTAATCAAATTAACATGATAAAGGATTTGGAGAACGAAATTGGTGAGCTAACGGAGAAAGAGAAAGCTCTGAAAGTAGGATTGAAAGTACTCTCTCCCACTGAAGGTCTGATTGCTAAGGGTCTCTATGGTTTTATGCAAGTCTTCATTCGTAACATGAATGCTGTCATTGCAAAGATCTGGAGTTATCCTTTTATCATTAAGCCATGTAACACTGGGGATGAAGGGTCAATTGATTTGACCTATAAGTTTCCAATGGTTGTTAATGGGGTGGAAGGCGATCACAAGGATGTGAGTGAAGGTTCCTCTGCTATGCTTGAAGTGGTTGATATCGCATTCAGAATCTGTGCTTTAAAAGCACTGAAGATGGGTGACTCTCCATTATTCTTGGACGAGTTTGGTAAAACCATGGATAGCGTACATCGTAGAGCTACCACTAACTTGATTAACAATTTGATGGAAGAGGATTCGTTTACACAAATGTTTCTAATCAGTCACGACATTAGTCAATACGGTGCACTCTCCAATTGTGAGATTTGTGTGCTGGATTCTCAAAATGTCATTGTACCGTCTAATACTTCCGTAAATAAGCATGTAGTCATGCAATGATGGAGTTAATAAACAGTAGAATAATCGAATCATTGAGACCGAATCTATTGGTTCCATTCTATTTGATTAATAGTTACCTCTATTATCAATTGGATACTAACGTGATTCATGACAGTGATTACGACAAAATCTGCCAAAGACTTGATAGGGTTTGGGATTCAATATCCCACCCCCACAAGTGTCTGGTAAATCGTGGTGATTTGTCCATGACTACCTGTCTGACAAATTACGAAGCATTTCCTGAAATTATCAAGAGTGCTGCCTTTAAATTTCTACAGCTTAGCCAAGCTAGAAAAATCAATACTCATTTAATACGGAATTTGTAATAGTAATAAAATACTTTACTGATAACGTCGTTTACTTTTGTAATAGACGATTGCCGATAGTTGGTCAGAAATAAAAATATTTCAATTATATATCATAAGTGGGAGAGCAATGTCGCTCTCCCACTTATATCATCTTTTAAAGGTATTGAAATGCAAGTTCTGCAACATGAAATCGATTCCCTGAGCAGAATCAACGATGTCGGTAGTTTCTTTGACAAGTGTCTGATTCCCCGAGACATTCTCGATAAGGCTAATGCCATGGCAGCAGCCGAAGGCTTCAGTCGTCATAATGCTAGCCATTTGCTTGAGGCTGGTCTCCCAATGGACCAACTCCCCAACGCAGGTTTCCGTCCAACCGAACTGAAGAACTTCCAACCTGTTCAATATTACAACTACTGGAAGATCAATAGTGCCTCTGTTGGATTCCTGTATCGTTGCGAGTTCGTCAAACGTAACGGTTTTCCCATCATCACGAAGGAAAACATCGACACTCTGGTAAAACTCATGCAAGGACGTAAAGTTCTTGATGTGGGTTCGGGAGCATGTGTCTTTGGTGAAGAGCTGAAGAAGCACGGAATTGATCTCAAGACACTGGACACAGTGAACTACAAAGGGAAGGAACCCAATCCAGAAGGCGGTTATAGTTTCATTACCGATTATTCACCGGATATTCTCGGCTCAATCGAGAGCCAAGACATTAGTGACTACAATACGTTCTTGATTTCCTGGTGTGATCTCGAAGGTGGTGCTTCTACTTCTGTGCTCCGCCGTATGAAACGTGGTGATATCCTCATTACCAACGGTGAAAGCCAGGGTGGTTGCACTGATTCCAATCGTTTCTTTGATATTCTCTACGCAATGGAGAACAAGAAAAAGATTGTCTCATTGGATGAGGTGGCTGATCAGCTCAACGGTAACTCCTATCGCTTCTATGGCATTCATGATTGCTTCTCTGTTTACGAGCGTAGATAAGGATGAGATTCTTTCATGTCAGTAGACATGATCTAGGTGAAACAGTGACCATGGAAGTCAAACTTCCATGGATGTGTAACATAGCTACGGAGGGAGACATACCGCGTATCTGTGTGTCTCCCATCATCCATCATTGTCTTAGGGCAGTTTCCTCATGCGTTTCAAACTTCACTGTTAATGATGCACTCGACCATGCAAAAATTGAGACAGTCTTCGGTGAGTCTATTGAAGAGTATGTGGAACGAGTCCCTTACATAAGGGGTCAGTCTGTTTACTATACAGACGAACGACCTTTTATGCCGCCCGCTAGTGTTGACTTCAGAAAGAATAAGGAACACTGGTTCCTGAAGAATACTGAATTCAAGAGAGCAGGTTATATTGATCTCGATCATTTGGTAAACCAAAGAAAAGTGAGAGTGATCAATGATATCAGCGAGATTGAGAGTAATGTTTTATTGACATTAGCTCAGGATGTAAGAGTAACCTACACAACTAACATTGTGGAAGCATTTCGTGAAACTAAATTTAAAAAAGGAAATCAAAATGTCTGAACCAAAGCTCGAACAAGCAAACTACATCATCGCCGCTGCTGCACGTTTGAAGATCGGTGACGATCTCTACATCATTCCATCAGTTCGCCATTTCGACGAGTTGTTCCATAAGAACAATGAAGTCTATAAACTTGGTCTGAAGGTCAAGTATCCCATGCTCAGTACGGGGCAGATTCATGAGCTGTTCATCAAATCAGAACAAGGGTTCATTGATCGCTTCGGTAAGTTCCACAACCGTGAAGAAGCGTGGAAGATTGCTGAACCTGCTGGTCAAATTCGTCGCCGTGTCGGTGGCGACACAATCAATGGCGGGACTCTTTTCTCGGAAAATTTGTACTGATGTCGTATAAGCTTTTTATCGATGATCTGCGTGATCCTTGTTCTCAATGGTTGCTTTCTGGAAAGGGAAGTACTATTGTTTCAATTACTATCCAGAACGTAAGGATGTAACTTTGACGTACACGCTTGATAAGTGTGATATGGATAAGCAATTGGACGAAAGTCTAGCATCTCTGCGTCGCCTCCACGGGAGTAGGACGTAACCCCACCTAGATTCGTCGCGTCATTCCCAGCACTTCGGTGCTGGGTTATATCAAATATCCACTTTTTAAAAGATTAGTAAAATGAATAAAACTTTTGTTAAGCGCAAAGCTAACTGGGTTTCTCGCGTAGGTCACAGCACCTTACTGGCTATGGCTAATATATCAACCTTTAGCAAAGAATACATTACAATGCCACAGTTTATGCGGCAAATTAATATCGATATATCGTATATTAGTTTGTCACAGGGTCTGAGTGAACTGGGTCAACTAGGGTTGGTGTCCCGTGATAATGTTCGCCGCCATTACGATAACGGCATGGTAAGCCGCACGTTCATTGGGTCAAAAGCAAACATCAAAAAGGCTGACTATGAAAAAATTTGTAAATTGTTGACTCTTATTTATGAGAGTTATTCTGTGGAGAAGGTCGCGGCCTTGGCTACCTTAGCCTATATGATGACCAACATAACCTACCACACTGGAAAAATGTGGTTCTCTAATCAGGATTATTTGGACTGTCTGCGCCCACCCATCAAGACCCCTCGTAAGCCACGTTCTTTCAATGATGCTGGCCATTTCGTGACAGTTAATCCCGATACCGGGCTCTTCTGTATCAATTCTAACGAGCCAGAGGTTCTTACTTCACTTAGTGTTATTGATCGACTGATTGAAACCAACAAACCTTGGAACCAAACCAAGTAAACACTCTATCCATCTTAAAAGGAAAAACAAATGTCCATCACAGTCAATAGTGATATTGAGATCTCTCTGGCCGAGAGAGGTTATGAAATCATCCAAGAACAAAAAGAAGGCTCTACTTGGAGAGCTATCAAGCAAGTCGTCTATGCTGAATCAAACTACAAGGTTGTTGTTACTAACAACATCGTGGTTCGGAATGGCTGTTTCATGGAGGAATACATCCTGTCCTTCACCATTGAGAATTTCCTGCGAGAAGTGGAAGTCCGTTGCACCTATCTGAAAGCCGAACACCTACTCACTGTGGTGGATAATATCCTCTATCATATCAGCAAGTACGTGGCCGCCATTTCTGACATTCCTGAAGATGTAGCATAAAAGGAGTAGCCCTAGGGCTACTCCTTAATATGACGTTTCTTTTTTATTTTCTGTACTTACTAGCTTGGTCTAATGTCCATTGGAGTCGAAGACTCTTGTTCATGCCAAATCTAATAATCTCTCTACCTTTGATACCTTTTTCACCAGCAATGTAGTTGAGTGTAAAGCGATCACGTTGTAGACGATAGATTAATTTCGTATCCTTGATATAAGTGAGTATAACGTCACTATAAACAAGTGCCTCATCTCTCTTATCATCATGACACAATCTTGGACTGGTAACATCCGATGTTAGTTCCTCAGTAACGTAATTATTGGTTACCGTATCGAACCAATAGAAGTGATAGGCATTATTCGCATGGTAAACTAGAACAGGGTTCATGTTTCTATCGAACGAACCTACTACTTCTGTGAAGTCCTTACCAGTAAGGATGGGAAACTTCTTATCAGTACCTGTAATCTTAGCAAAAATGGTTCTATCTTCGATGAAGAATTCCCATTCTTTTTTATTAATACCGGCAACAGTTTCGCGTAGAGCTACTCCGCCTCGTTCATAATCTCGAATATATTCAGGATCATGTTCATCGGGACGGAGTAACTCAGCTGCCACTACTTTAGATGAAAACAGATTATCTGTAAACATTTATTTAGGGTCCAGCAGGAGGTGTATAACGACCCCAGCTAATCTTACCAGTATAAGTAAACTCTTCAGTGTAATCCTTCTCAAGTGGAGGCTCGAATTGAGTCTTCACATCAAGAGTGCCACCCCAGCTACCTTGGGCATGGTGAGGTGTAACTACAATAACACCAATTTTACTATCAGAAGTATAGCTTGTATCTGGAATAGTCCAAGTGCATTCACGTTCACGAGAACCGTTAACGTAAATAGCCATACTCTTACCGTACACGGTAGTATTGTTACCACCTGGTCTCATAGTGGGGGGTGTATAAACGTCACCTAAGACGGATGTAGCTCCACCAAACCAACAATGTGACCATCCACTACTAGTACCAGCAGGTAATCCCAGTGTCATGATACTGTACATGAAACCATGTTGTCTGACATCACTAAAGCGTGTAGTAGCCTTACGGTTAACACCCTTATAGACAAATTGCTTAACATCATCTGTCAAATCAAGGTACATGTAGAGCGTATAGATAACGTCCAACACTTCATCTGAAAGAACAGTAATGGAGAGTGGGTCACCATTCTCATCTTTAATGAGAGCGCGACTCCAGAGACCATTTACGGTCTGGCCAGCAATCGTCTCTTTCCAACCAATACCGACTTCTGAGTGAGTACCAGCGGCAACACCCTTTGCGAAGCGATAGGTTCTTCTTACGGCTGAACGAGGGGGTGGCCCAGGTTCATAGAAAGTAGTCCAAGTCAGAGTTGAATTAGTCTCAGCAGTCTGTGTGACCAGAGCAGTATCCCCGTCGTTTGCTGGTCTATTACCAGAGCCTACTCGACACCAATCTGCAATACTACCCACACCAATACGGTCAAGACCAGCATTGGTAATGTTGTTATTCATCTCAGCTAACTTGACTTCTCCTCGTGCACCACCTGATGCAACGAATTCAAATCGACCTGCAAATCCAATTTTCATTATGGTATTCTCACTGTTTTAACTTTGACTTCCACAAGTTCAAACTTGCTTCGCATAAGTTCTGGTTCATAGTTTCTATATACAATGTAGTCAACAACCTTACGATGGGTTACTCTCAAGAATTCGAAGTCTGCCTTAGCATAATCATCCATCGTAGTAGTACGATAGCCGATCACACGACGGACACGAGCGTTGATAAACTCGAAGTCTGTCTTCATGTAGTCTTCGGTTCTATAGGTAAGGTAACCGATTACACGACGCACCGTGGCAGACAACAGTTCGAAGTCTGTCTTCATGTAGTCAGTAGATCTGATATACTTAGCGAAGTTGTTATACTTCACACTCACCAACGTAGCCTTAGCCTTCATCAAGTTCTGATACACCACAGGGTACAGAACAGATGTAATGATAGTAGGAACAAGTTCAACCTTGAAGTTCCACTTGATGTACTTTAAATGGTGTTTAAAGAAGATAGACTGATGATCTTGACCGACATGCTGCATGTCGATAGTAATCTTCTTAGTCTCTCTATCAAACTTCAAATGGTTAGTGCTGTTGTACTCACCAAACATGATGTTGAAAGTACTAAAGCCATCTTCAGCGATTTGATACTGGTCATCACCTGCTACAGATTCACCGATTTCTCTAGCGATCTCATCGTATATATCATCATCGAGTTTAATGACGATTTCACGACGTTGCAGATCATTCACAGCAGTAGCTACAAAAGACTTAGCACCATACATCCCTTCGGAGTACTTAGCCTCTTTACTGAAGGCAAGATCTATCACACCAAAGATCGTTACATCTTTCTCTGCATTAGCTACAGATCTATCGATATTGTAATCTTGGTATGTTGGATAGCGTTCACCAGCAATGTACTTATCAATCGAGATAACCTCACGGATACCCTTGAAACGCCAGTTCTTAAGAATAGCCACATTGTTAAACAATGCATTGTATTGAACCTTTTCATATCCAGCGAGAATATGTTCGGACTCAAGACGGCCAACTTCAATAATATCGATCTCAATGTTCTTAGGCGAAGATACATTAGCTTTCTCTAGCTCACGTCTTCCATCACCTTCAATGATTCTGTACTCTTGTTTATACTGGTTAACAAATCTCTTAGGAATCTCAACTAACTCAGTATATGGTAGTGTTGTGGTTGGTTGACCCCAATACTTCTTTCTACTGCTGTTGGTAATGTAGTTAACATAGAGAGAATTGAATAGATCACGATTAAGGCGAAGACCTTCTTCAATTTCTACTTCAAACTCTTCGCTATGATTCTGTGGGTTCTTTACCTTAACTACAAGTTTACCCTTACTAGAGTTCATTCTCTCGCTAACATTGTCCAAGGCGTTGGCTCTATTAAAACCTAAACGCATGTATTGAATGAAAGCATCAAACTTAGTAGCACCTACGCTATTATTACCAGAAGCGTACGGATTGCTAAAGGTTAAATTGTCGTAGGGAATAGGTCGAGTAACTTTAGTAACATCTAAGAAAGGATCTAGGAAGATGTTATAGTTTACAGACTTAACGAGATCTAACTGTTCTTGGAAAACAGCAGTAGCTTTATCGTTCTCAAGAGAAACACCTAAGATACCATTGTAGAAATCATCCCTTGGCATGTTCTCGACAAGCGTTGGGTAATCAACCTTTGTAGTTCCATCGTTATTGAGTTTGACTACAGTCATACCCAGTGTACCATTAACATAACCAGGTCTACGTGGATTGTCTCTAAAGTTCTCTATGAGAGTATTGATACCAAGATCTTCATTTGGTTCAATGTCTACGGCATTAGGGCCTAATCTCGCTTTACCAACAATAACTGTACTCAAGAATCCAGCAGCTTCTTGTGGAATCTCATTATTAAACCAGTTCTCAGGTGGAGCTGGATAATGAATACTCGGAATAACTTTAGGACTATTCTTCTCTTTGAGAGTAATAAAGTTAAAGTCTTCAAAGACTGCCGTTCTTAAGTCGATGTGGAAAGTATAACCAGTACTGAAGATTTCAATCTTGGTTACTTGTTCTTTCTTCTCGAAGTCCAGGATAGCCTGTTCAGACGCTCCTTCAGGTGGCTTATTGAATGCTCTAAAGCACACCAAGTAATCACCCTTCTTCATCTGGAATTCAAACTCGTCTGCAACTCCCTGGACACCGCCATACTCAGCTAAGAGTTCATCATGACTCTTGATATACCTCAATTCGAGAGCGCCATTAACACTAGGTTTGGTCTTAGCCCCACGAATCACTAAAAGTGTATCGTAGTATGGGTCAGTCGTTTCGTAATCGTAGACACCAGATCTAAAACCTTGGTAGAGTGTACCGAAGTTCCATGTCTGATTAATACTCAATACTTCTGGGAGATTCACTAATTTGACACCAGTACGAGTACTATGGTCAGTCGAGAGTGTACTACCTACTAACTTGGTAAATGCTTCATAAATAACGGGATTGAAGTCCTTAAGTTCAGGATTCTCTGCCAGTCTCTTTGCATTTCTATACTTAACTCGCTGAGTATAAACATTGAAAGAGAAATCAATCTCATCAATGCTACAAACACGGCTACCACTATTGACTAAATTATCTCCGCAATCTGAGAAGACAATGTCAAATCGTTTCATCACGTTGATCTTGGGATCAGGTTTGATCTCATTATTATCAACTTGACCAGCCATAAAACCCTTCATGTACAATTGAAGGTTTTCAGCAGTAAGATACTTACGAACAGCAATTTGTGCTAGTACGTCTTCTTTGGTTGCTACAGAGAGATTCTCTAATAGATCAAAACCTACATCTTCTTTTGTATCATCATGCGGATTAGTTGTATCACCTAGGTGATTAATCACATCAGCGAAATTCTCATCACTGATAGAAGCTAACTGTAACTGCTTCCATTCCATCAATAAATTCTCACCATGCATGGTGAGTTTACCGATATATGTCATTGCAGTAATCAGGTTAGTGGCCATGAAGATACCACCTCTACCTGAAGCATGATTAGAGATCTTGTAAATCGTGAACTTAGTTCTCTTAGCTTGAAGATCCGGGAAGACTGTCAAGTCAAACGTCTGTCCAGTTTTCACAGCAACATCATGGCTATCGATGAAGAATCTAGTACCATTAGGTGCAGATGCTAAATAATCCTTAGTTGGATTACCAATAAGACCATACTCAGTACCCAACCCAGTTCTTGACTTAGCCAAAAGAAAACTATACAGTTCCGATTTAAAGAACGAGATTGTCTGGATAGTAATATAGGCTTCATCAGTTAGATTAACTCTATCACCATTAGCAAGAGCTACACCTTCTTGTTGGGTGCTGGGTCGATAGTTCTTTATGAAACCAAGATCAAATATCTCTTTTCTGAAAGCATGTTTATAATCAGAGAGGAACTTATTAAAAGCTTCGTCTGAATTATTGATATTAGTCTCAACCATATTGGTGATCTCTTGATCAACTCTACCAATAAGTTCCTTGACTAAATCTAACTTCTTCCAGATTACTGCATTTCTAATAGACTCTAATAAGTAAGTGACATATTCAAACCCATAAATCTCGGCGACACTGTGTTTATGGAATGTTGGTTTGAATGATTCAGGCTTCTTATTGATATCTGTATAGCTATAGCTTACGTAGTCATCATGTTCTACTTTTAAAAGATTCTCAATAGACTGATTGTTTTTGAAATTATCACCACCTAAGCATTGATAATCAATTCTAACATTCTTGCTAACCTGTCTGTTGATAATCAAGATAATACCATTAACAGGCTGACCAGTCAATGAAGTTTTATCTACTAGTACCTCAGCAGTAACGAAGTCTTTATTTCTAATTAGAGGTCGATTATTGAATTCATCATAGAGCACGGCGGTATCGCCAAAGAAGGCCCCATAATAAGGGGCGATAGCTCTGAAGCGCATGTCCTTTAGAACATGGCTCTCTCCTCTAATTAGGTTATCTGGGTTTCGTCCTGTGAGGTCGAGTGGGTAACGTAACAAATATTCCATTACTTCAAGACCTTTTTCATATCTAATATTGATCCATATAATCGTTGCTAGTATCTACTGTTAACATCAAGCTGCTTCAGCTTCATCAATGTGGTCAACAGTGACCTCATTACTAGTGATGATATCAGTATTGATCTGATTCGATGCTTCAGCGTAGAAGACACGACTACTAGGTATGGCAGCAGCATTACCAAAGTTCTGATGAATCTCTAGAGTGAACTCACCCTTTTCATCAGTCACGGCATTCTTAGTCTCAATGATAGATGCTAAACTACCATCTACCTTGCGATAGAGTTTAATAGCAAGGCTTGTATTTTTTGTAAAGTCAGAACCCTTGACTATGAGTATAGATTTATCATTACCTATAACCTCAGTCTTATCCGTGGTAAGCGTGATCTTAGGATCAACCGGAACTAAGTGTCGAATAGTTAAGGTGTTACTAGCCGCCACTAAGATATCCGGGTTCTCCTTATACGCTACTTCAAAATAGAAGTCACGATTCGAAGGTGCTGAACTGTTACTAGTTTTATCAATGTGGGTTACAATATCCAGATAACCTTTATCGTCAGTTCTCATGGTAATGGTTCCCACTAACTCGAAACCTTCAGACATTTCTAAACCTTTCTTCTATTAATTGACATCAATTTTGAGTTCTTGTACATAATTCATAGTACCCACTACCTTACCATTGTAAGTAGCAGTGAATTTCAGTGTTCTAAGAGCTGTGATATAAGGTACTGTCTTGTACAGACCTCTGATAGCGAAATCATCCATCACGCCTGGTTGAATGCTAATTACAGCTCCGGTAATATCGTACTTACTATTAGACTCAGTTAACTTTCTAACCAACTGTTTAGCAGTAGTACTAATGTATTCAAATTCTTCTGTCTCCATAGCCCAGGTAACACCAGCACGGATAACATCACCAATATCGTTTTTAACCACACCTGTTCTCAAGGCAGCCACCGGTACTGGAATCTTACTGCTATCACCAACAGGTAAAGTCATGTAAGCGTCTAAGCAATAAGGTAAGTTATCTTCACATCCGGTCCATGTAGCAAAGTAGTACTTAGCAACTGGTGGGGGTGGATTAGTCACAGGAGGTGGAGGTGTTGGTACTTGATAGTCTACAACACGTCTATAAACCTTAATGGTAACTTCCTGACTAGGTCTAAAGTCTTCTAAGTAACTAGTAAGGGTTGCAAAGTCTGCTTCTGTAGTAACTAAGTTTCTATCTGTTTCATAGATAGCATTAGGAACCTTCTCAGGAGGAGCCATAACCATACACTCATCGACGAGATTCCATTCATCCTTATTGGTATTACATGGACCGCATGGAGAGAATATAGCTTGCATTCTTCGCTTTGTATTAACCTCAGATTCCTGAAGATCAATATCTCTTACATTCTTTTCACCTGTTTGGAAACGCTTCATGTAAAGCATCAAGTTTTCGAATGTAATATAAGCTCTAGCTGGGATGTTACAGACAATCTCTTCTCTGGTTGCAACGGGAAGATTCTCTACATTACCTAACTTTAATCTAGATTTATGATCATTGTGTGGATTGGTTTTATCTTTGAGATGGTTTTCCAGATCCACTAAGAAATCTAAATCAAGGCTATTGAGAAGAGACTTCCAGTCCATGAATAACTCGTTAAGACTATTAACACGAAGTCTACCAATGAAGGTGCTGTTGTCGTTCAAAGCTGTAGCTAAGAACATGCCGCCGACTTCTGATACTTTTCCAGTCATCTTCTTGATACTCCAGCGAGTATCTTTTTTATTGATGTCTGGATAAATTGCTTCATTCATTTGAATATTATCAAGTTTATTAGCGCTGTATGAGTTCAATATAAATACTGAACCAACAACCACACTAGATAATACTGTCAACGTTGGAAGGATATAAGTACCGTGAGACTTACCCAAATTAGTGAGTTTAGTTGACACGGCTGAACTATAGAGTTCATTCTTCAGAGCCAGCAATCCCTTAATAGAGAGATAACCTTCAATTGCTTTATCGAATTGCTCATCGTTGAAGATCGCCTTAGCTTCATCAACGGTGATTAGACCGTAGTTTCTAATTAAACCTAAATCAAAAGTTACCTTATTAAAAGAAGCTTTGAAGTTAATCAAAATACTATTAAAAGTATCGTCAGCTTTATTAATAGAATCAATTGTGAGTTGGTTCAGAAATTCATCAATATACTTGATGACAGTCATTACCATCTCTACCTTCTTCCAAATGACAGCCATTCTTAATCTCTCTAAAAGAAAGACCAAGTAATCCATTCCATACATGTCACCGAAATCGTGTTTATGGAATGTTGGTTTGAAAGTAGTAGGTAATTTCTCAATATCGTTGAATACTGGATTATCGTTATCAGGTCTCTTTAGATTTAAAAGAGCCTCTAAACCAGCATTGTTTCGTTCATACTCACCACCTAAATTCTGATAGGTGATAGAAATATTGTTGCTAACTTCACTGTTAAGGATGAGTACTACGCTATTGATAGATTTACCAAAAGACATAGTTTCATTTTGAAGTAAACCAGCAGCACAGAAATCTGTACCGTAGTTCAAACGACGTTTATTTATCTTATCAAAGAGTACTAAAGAATCAGAGAAGAAAGCACCATAAATAGGTACAACTGCTCTGATCCTATTCTTACTCAGTATGTGTTCTTCGTTTCTTACTAGATTATCAGGATTAGTACCTGATGGATCTAGCAGATACCTTTTGAGTCTATCATGCATTAAGAATCCTCAGTACTGGTAAGTAATTTCATTATGCTGCTGCGATAGGAGCAGGTGTTCCACTGGGAACTTCCTCACCACTATCGTTACTGCAATCTGCGCTATTTTCTTCCATCTGTCGAGTAGTAGTACCACCTAAACCGTCAGCGTAGATACCGATCTTAGCGTTACCTTGACAGAACCACCCATACAGGGTATCATAAGGATCAACAGTAGGTAAGTTACTAGGAGCTTCAGTGGAATCTATGGGAGTATTTGGCGTACAACATGTGCCACAAGGACCACAAGGTGCAAAGACTAACTTGATGTTTCTAATCACGTTAGAGTCGCAATTCTCATCTTCCATGTCGGCCACTGTCTTGATACAATTCATGTAAGAATTCATGAAATGAAGTAATGCATCAAACGTCACCATTTTACGAACTGGCTTACGTGCTGCAATGTCTGCTCTAGTGACAGGTGGTAAGTTCTCCACGTTACCTAAGTCAACTTGTTCCTTAGTTACTTTATGTGGATTGTTCTTATCGTCCATGTGTTTAGAGAGTTTCTCTAAGACAATCTCAATATCGTATTCAGTTAACTGTTTTCTCCAGACAATACTTGGAGTTGCAGTTTCTACCATACGGAGCACACCGATATAAGTTTCACTGGTATTTAGATTAACACCCAATAAAACACCACCACGGTTATCAGCATTGTTAATAACCTTGGTAATACTCCACCTGTCTGACGTAGTAGTTAATTCTGGATAAACCGCTGAATCAAAGACAATAGCACTTGATAAACTATAGTTATCGTAAGCGTCAATGATAACAGTGGCGCCGTTAGATAACGTCTCCAGAGTCGTCAGGAGAGGGAAAGCAATCACACCATAGTGAACACCTAGGTTGGTCTGTTTCTTCGTTACCAAGCGGTTATAGATCTCTTCCTTAAGGGCTGTGATGCCTTTAAGCGTAACGTACTTATCCTCACCATTGAAAGCATAATCAGCGTCCGCTATAAGACGCATATCTTCAACTGTAGCGACTGTCAGATTAGCAACTTTGTCGAGTTTGAGTTTAACTTTATCAAACTGTTTGATAAACTCATTAACGATTGGAAGATAATTATTCTTTACTCGTTCATCCATCAAATTAGATAGATTTCCAAGATAAAGATCAATAGTTTCAATAAGCTTTGTTGTGATGTCAAAATCAGATAAAAGGATAGAGTTTCTAATTCTCTCTAAACCATACATTACATATTCAAAGCCTACTTGATCACCCACATCTAAGTGAGCATCACTAGGCACGAATAATGTTTGGTTGTTGTAGATTTCCCATAAGAGAGATGAGCTGTTTTCATCTTTGAGTTTCTTTTCTAGAAACTCTTTGAGAACTTCATCTTTTACGTTATAGAGTTCACCAACTGCTTGATAGGTAATCTCGATATCATCCCCAACAGCAGGGTTAGTGATAACAATCATTCCAGCAATATCTTTACCGTAGAATTGACTAAGACTGTGATAGTGTTCAGTGATAATATAATCCTGAATTACTTTCAGCTCTTTACCCGATTCTTTGTCCACAATCAATAAAGAGTCAGAGAAGAAAATACCTTTAAGGGGAGATACTGTTCTAATGTTCTGCTCAGCTAATGTGTGTGGTTCGTCTTTAATTCTGTTACTTGATAAACTTCCAGTTTTATCAAGAGGCAATTCGAAAATTTCATCCATTTGAACCTCGTTTTTAGGGGTCTATGTTTAGCTAATCATAAGTATTGACAGCATAAAAAGCCGGGGTCTCCCGGCTTTTTATGACATTTACATCAATTACGCACCTGTGTCGCTGTTAGCTTCTACAATATACACACAAGGCCAAAGTTCACTGAACGATTCAACATTATCTGATTCACGTACAGCTTTAATTCTAGCCTTATAGGTCATTCCATTACCCAAGCCTGCGAACATTGCTGTTGTCACATAGACACGGGTAAGAGTAATCCAGTTTGCACCAGACGCATTAGTTACAGATCTACCAATTTTATCTCTAGCTAAAACGACTCTACCTTGATCATCCAAGATTTCCAAGTAATGAGTAATGTACACGCCAGCGGGACTACCAGTGCTTACAGATTTGATACTCTTCCCTTCAATTACGTACAGGCTTCCAGCAGGCCTTCTCTCAAGAGCACTAAGAATCACATTACGATAAGCGCCTTGGTCTCGTCCCCTGGTTAACCTAAGTTGTTGAGAAGTAGGAACAACTGTACTGGGTTGCGTTCCATCATTACCCGGGTCAAGAGCCAGGAACACATTATAGTTACCAGAAGGAGGTGGGCTAGGAGGTGTGGTTACTGGTGGAGCACCACTGCCACGTCTAACCTGTTTACTCACTTCATTAGAAGTATATTGCTCTCCAATATCGTTAATAGTTGCCTTCGACATAACAGTAATCTGGTTAATGTTCGAAGTAGCTTGTGCAATACTAAAGATTTCTTCTGTAACACTATACTCGTACGCTGCTGTACCATTACCGCCACCATCGGTAATCACCACTTGGTTAGCGATTTGCTGGATACCAGCTCTATTAATAATAGCGTAAGAAGCAATATTAACAACGTAAGAACTATAAGGTTTAAGATTAGCGACCTTAATCGTGAATGTTTCCTTATCACCAACGTTAGCCAGGGAAGTATTAGAGAATAAACTAACACCTCTATTAATAGGTGGAGGTGCCGATGTCGGCGGCTCACCTGGAGGAGGGGCTTCTGTAGGTGGAGGCGGCGGTGGTGGTGGCGGAGGAGTAGGAGCCACATAACCGCACTCAGGATCATTGATAGCACTGATGACTTCAAACGACCCACCCTTACCATCTGCATGACGAGTAACTCTGTTAGGACCGTTACAGAATTCTGTAATAACAGTACCCTCAACGGACAGAGACACATAACCACACTTAGGGTCATTCACACTGGTAGTTACTTCGTAGTTACCATTTTGACCATCAGCATATTTACTAATAGTGTTATAACCATCGCAACGAGTAGAAATGAGAGTACCTAACTCAGGAGGATTCCATCCACACTTAGGACTCTTTTCTTCTTTAAGTGAATCAAATGTTGCACCACGTCCATCAGAGACTTTAGCCATGAGGTTATAACCCTCACAGAAAGTACTAATCTCTGTACCTTGTTTAGGTTGATCAAAGTAGTCGCAATCGTCCGAATTTGATTCCATAACAGAATCGGTAAATCCACAAGCACCATCAGTCCAACGACCAATCTTCTCACTACCATCGCAGTAGGTTTTGATTAATTGACCTTTAGGTGGACAGACAGGGGCAGGAGTTTTATCACATGGAGTGTAGATAATGTTAGCTTTATCAAAAAGATCAGCCTTCAAGTCTACTTCACCATCTTCATTAGGGTTGGCTTTAAGATTGAGCAAATGTGCAGCCATAAAGTATTGAAGAGTATCCATGGTCATGTAACTTTTGACAGATTCTTGTGCAAGTATCTGCGCTTCAGTTACCACTGGATAGTTTTCAACATCACCTAATTCAATCTGCTCTTTAGTCAATTCATGGGGATTCTTGGTATCGTTGATGTGATCTCTGACACGTTGAGCAATATCAGCTAAGTTACCATCAGTATAGAACTTATACCAACGCATACGTCTGAAACACTCATCTCCATTCATGATACCGATATAAGCATCTAACTTTGCAGTATTGAAGCCTAACCAGATACCACCTTTATCCTTAGGATTATTAGCAAGTCTAACAATAGTGAATTGATCACTTGGTGGGTAATTCTTAGGATAGACCACCTGTTCATAGATAACATTGTTAGCTTTGTTATTTTCCATCGAATCCAAAACAATCGTTGCACCATTGACAGTAGCAATGAGATTAGCTTTGGTTGGTTCTCCAATAACACCCTTATCTAAACCTAGATTCGTGTTCTTACTAGAAACAATAGCATCTTTAACTAAGTCAGAGAAGATCTTCAGTCTGTCTTTGTTGATATATTTATCAACATCGAACATGGATTGACTCACTGAAATATCAGCGGCTCTCTCTATTTCACTTCTAGTAGCTAAATCCAAGTTAACCACTAGATCTAGACCAAGATACTTTTTATTGATTGTTCCCAGTATTTTACTCGTACTTGATTCAACAATAGCTTTACTTAAATGCATAGCAGTTTCTCTACTAGCATTAAGTTTAGCAATAACTTCCTTAATGATCGATTGAATGATCTCAGAGTTACCAGCAAGGATACTGTTCTCAATACGTTTGAGACCTTGTTCAAAATACTCACCACCAAAGATATCTCTTAGTAAGTGATAGTGAAAACTAGGTGCAAACTTCTTAGGAATATCTTCGACTTCTTCCCATGTTGCAGGGTTGATAAAGTCTTGTTCTCTCTCTTTGATCCACTCGACTAACAATCTAGCATTTCGAGAGAAAGGTCCACCGAATGCTCTATAGCTAATCTTTAAATTTGTATTGATGTTTGGGTTTCTAATGATTGCAATATTCCATACTGCTTTACCAGACTCCTGTGTGGCTTCTTGATAAAGATCAGAAAAGTAATAATCATCTTTAGAAATAACATCGTTAGTATCTGCATCTCTCAGTTCAAAATCTTGTTCGAAGAAAGCACCATACTCTGGGATGACCAGTCTATTACTACCCGTAACTGTTACAAGAATTTCATCTTGAATAAAGTTATCGGGTAGTAGACCAGTAACATCCTTCTTTAAGAAAATGATTCTTGCCATCTTTTCTTTCAGTTAGAAATTAAAGGTTACTACCCGTCTCTAATTAACCCCCACCCTCACCCTGACGAACAGGACCGGAGAAGCAGTAAGCACTGTAATTACCACTGCGAGTTACTTCACCAGTATTAACGTTAGTGGCGACGACTCTCACAATGTAGTTCATACCATCAGCCAAAACATTAGCTGGAATACCAGTATCAGCATAACCACTAGTGATTACCCAACCATTGTTATAACCATTGGTGTCAACATTTGATCCAGTAGATCTAGCAAGCACAATAGTGCCTGAAGCGTCTAAGACCTCAAGCTGGATACGCACACGGCTCTTTGGGAGCACACCGATCGCCAAAGCATATGTCTCATAAAGGCCATTAACCCCGCGAGTATTGTTGGGAACACCAACACCAACATAGCCACCAGGTTTACCGCCACGGTAAGGGTCCAAGACAATACCCATTCTTTGGCTCGTTGGAACCTCAGTATGTGGTTGTGTAGTAGAACCAAGGTATGTACTAAACACTGCTCTGAAGTTACTCACTGGCGGAGGTGCCGAAGTAGGAGCAGGTGTAGGAGCAGGTGTAGGAGCTGGAGTACTGTTAGGCGTAAACGTAACAGAGACTTCATTAGACTTAACGCCAGAGAGTTCAACCCACATGAACACAGTTCCACTGTACGCTGAAGAACCATCGTAGTAGACATCCCCGTACTCAGATCCAGTACCATTGGAGCCCGTCGTAATAATTCTAGTATCCTTAACTCTAGTACCAAAGCTACTTCCACGCTCCATGGTTTTGATCGTGTAAGAACTGTTAGCGCGCCCACCTTTAAGTGAAACCGTTAGACGATAAGTATCGCCGCCTCTAGCAATGGACTTACTAGTTGAGAATGTCAATGAGATATTCTCACCAAACTGCTTTACTTGTTTATTGGTTCTGATATTGGTTCTTGTCTCAACGACCCAAACATCATAGTTACCAGGTGGCACAACACCGGTTGCTACCACACCCGCATCAATCGTAGCTCTACCAGTAGAATCTACATTACCAGTGGCAGTGGCAGTTTTAGTGGCAATGCCGTTGTAAACGCCAGGTCCCTGAACCCAGAATTCTACGTTATAAGCACTATTAGGTGTAAAGCCTGACAACTGAACCAAATTAGCATCCCAAGTATTAACATTAATCACACCTGGTGTGATAGTGTAGGATACAGTAGGATTACTTGTAGGTGGTGGTTGAGTCGGAGGAGGCGTTACTGGCGGTTGAGTCGGAGGAGGCTGTGTAGGTGCTGGAGTTGGACTTACCCAACCACACTGACTACTATTGGCCTGAACCACAGCATTATAAGTACCGCCCTTACCGTCTGCATAACGTCCCATTTGGTTAGTGCCTTCACAATAGGTGCTCATCAGAGTACCGTTTGGAGGATAGGATGTGTTAGATGTACAGGCAGAACTGTTAGGTACTCTATCTTCATAGCTACCACCGCTACCATTTGCTTTAGTTTGAACTTGAGTTGTACCATCACAATACTGACCCAAGATGGTGCCAGCAGGAGGATGAGTAACACCACCATTGTCTCCGGTATAACCGCAAGCAGGTGAGTTCATTGCAATAAAGTTACTGTATGTACCGCCGTAGCCGTCTGCATACAAACCGTGTTGCTCGAAACCGACACAGTACCTGGTAAGGATTGTACCCTTAGCAGCGTGTTGTGGACTAGATGGAGGTGGAACATAACCACAAGAAGCACTATTGTTTTCAATGATCTTCTCGTAGGTGCCGCCATAACCGTCTGCATAAATACCCATATTGTCTCTTACCTTACAGTAAGACGACAGTAAGCTATCCTTAACTGGATACTTACGTTTATCTTCATCAGCAGTAGCACAACCATGGATACGAATGTAATCCATCAGTGCATCTAAAGTAACGTACTTACGAACTTTACGTTTAGACAGCACATCAGACAGGTTAGCCACTTCAAGATTTTCAACCAGATCTAAGTCAAGCTGTTGGCTAATGACTTCGTGAGGATTGTCAATTCTATCCAGGTGAGCATTAAACTTAGAAACAGTAGAAGCTAAGTCAATGATGCCTAAAGTTTCTAAAACAGACTTCAGAACAGATGCAGTGATCACCTTATCGGGGTCACTACCTTCCAAAGCCTCGTTAATAGTTGCAATTCCCTTTTGATAGAAAGCACCCACACCTAACTGAATAGCACTCACATTGTGAGGGTTATCCATTCTGTTTTCGTGGTCAGTAGTCGATTGTGCAGCCGTCAGGATAGCATCACGAATATTTCTGAGCTTATCACCAATCTGTTTCTCGGTGAGCAGATTGTTAAAGTCAAAGGTATGATCAGTAGGACCAAAAGTTTGAGGCTTACCACTGATCTGATCCCAAGTTAGCTTTCTAGGGTTGAAGACGATGTTGGCAATAGTCTCCAGCATCTCTTGTGTATTTAAAGTCCATTGACCGCCAACGGTTCTGTATCGTTGCAGTACAACCTTAGCGTCTAAGCTCAGGTCTACAAAAGAAATACCACCATAAACAGGTTTGCCAGTACTCAAACTAGCAGAGACATATTCGAGAGAGAAGTGGTAATCAATACCTTCTTTCAACTCCAACAGCGTACCGTTGATAGATTTAAATAGTTTGACAGACTCTGCATAGAAAGGTGCAAACTTCGGTATGATGAAGTGGAAACTCCTGTGATTATCAGGAGTTAGGACGTGTTCTTCGCCAGTGATCAAATTACTAGCTCTAGTGCCAGTTCGATCTTCTGGGTATGTATAATCAGCCATTAACTATACCCCTTGTAGTAAGTCGATTAAAAAATAACATATTGTACCTTTGAATAAGAAGGTATATGAAACCTATAGTATTTCGATCTACTGGATAGTAGATTTTTATTTTTTTAAGGATGGTTTAAATGTATTCTTTACAAAAAGCCTATGGTGTTGGTGTTTCAATGGGTAGCGTTTGGGGTGATGTAGACCTCAGTACCCTGGCTGTTAAGCAGATCTACGCTCAATACAGAGAAATGTATCTAGTATTGACCAACCCTTTAATCGCTGATCCAGTTAATGTAAACTTATCCGATCTTAAGGATGAGTTCATTAACTATGATGGTACACTTGTTGATCTTTTCACCGAAATCGGTGATAGAGCTTTACCAACTGTTACCGCCATTCCTAAATACAAGACGAAATGGGCAGTCTTCGGAGATGCTTATTCTCAAGGTTTTAAAGTAGAAATCAATGAGCCAGGTAGAGCACCTGACAATAATGGTAAACATGATAATAAGACCGAAGTCACTATTACTAGACCTAGACTCAACGCTAGGTATATGTATGAACATTGCTTGGTCTCACTCAATGGTTATTTCTACCCTACAGACTATGATGCCAATAATCTCTATATTCTCAACGGTGGTAAGTCCCTATTGAGATCAAGACGTAACCAAATTGGTATCCTTAGCTTCCAAGATGTGGCTAAGATTGAACAACTTCCTGTTACTAAAGACATGATCTCTAAAATGGGTGTTGATGGAAAATACGCTAACGAAGTAGTTTTCAGTATTGACCCCAAGTATCAGAATAAATCTGTGATTCTTTGTTTAGCAGGTCATCTGGTATTTCCAAACGAACACAATTTTAAAAAGATTGCTGATAACGACTGGTTACTCAGCATGTCTGATCTACCAATCATTGAAAGATACTTTGAATCAAAAAACTACATTGACTATAGTAGTTTGGGTTTAACAGTCTTCCCAGATAATCCTAACAAAATTAATGTAGAAGAGTTCTTATCAGATGAAGTACTAGAAAAGTACATTACCCATGAACAGTCTTTCTTTATTGTTGTCGATACACCTAATCTTATCAGGAATCATAATTACATACGAGGTTCTAAGCTTCCTGGTATGTTCACAGCATACGAAGAGCCCAAGAGTTTATTGTTTGTCGGAAGAGGTAGAACAGCAGAATACTGGAAGACCTATGAAGATGGGCAATGGGCTGTTAACGTAGTTAATTCCTATATGCCAAACAGAACATTTGATTCTGTTAATGAAAAACATCGTGAGATCAATGCGGGTACTGACACACCCCATAGACTCTACTACGATAGTCGAGCATTCTTCCTAGACTTAGGCGTAGACGTACTAGAAACGCCCTAGGCAGCATAAAGAGGAGTACCCTAGGGTACTCCTACTTATGTCGTTAAAGTTTAGATTTGATGTACTTCTCTAATTCCGCAATCTTCTTATCTTTCAACTCACCTTCTCTTTGAAGTTGTTGAATGATAAACTTATCAGAACCAGAGCTAGTAATCTTGCTGGCACGAATAGCTTCTAATCTAACATGATCTTCATGGCTAATCAAGCTAGGCTCATCTGCCAGTACTGCTTTTACTTCAGATTCAATTCCTAAAGTGTGGGCAGTAATCTCTTTAAATTGCTCAATGATAGATTCTAAGTTCATTGAATCAGGAATAGCTCCCAATGCAACACCCAATAACAATGAAACATATTTAACACCGTTAATACTTGGGGCTTCACTGATGAAACTACAAGGTACATAAATCCATTCACCGATACCAGCCTGCAAAGATGCAATCTTAACGTTATTCTTTAAATCGTCTTGATAGATCTCAAGGTCGATATTAAAAGGTTCATAGAACTTCTCGAATACGTTATCACCTAATGCCAGATAATCATTAATAGATCGAATACTTCTACAAGTATAAACTGAATTAGGTGTGACTAGCTTATCAAAAGGTGCTTTGAGTTTAAACGTACCAGCGCTATCTACTAGTGGCGTAAACATTTAAACTCCTTTTAGTTAGTCGAGTAATTACTCTTAAGAGCAACGTAGTATTCGATGTTCTCAAACTTTCTAACCAAGAAGCTCAGACCGTTGCGGGAAACCAATCTAGTACTCGATGGAAGAGTCGGATTATTTTCGTAGTTCTCAGCTTTCATCAGCAGCTCAGTAATCATGTTAGTCCATTGTTTCGTAGACTCTTTCTGACGATTGAAGTCTTCATTAGTGGTTTCTTCACCAATGTAGTCATTATAGTAGTCAGAAATTTTAAACAATCCCCTACGGTTATCTTCGCCACCAATCATGGTAAGAGTCAGACTCTTATAACGATGGGTAGTAATTTCCAGATTTTGCTCAATGTGGGCCTTAGACATCATTCCGTTGAGCTTTTGTTCTACAAAGCTAACGACCTCACGATGATTGGTAATCGGGGAATAGATACCAGGAATTGTTCTACGACTAGGAATGGCATATTTATCCCAACGTGGCAGAACATAGAAAGCAGTGACATTGAACAAATCAGGAAGAATAGTCTTCCACTCGTTTTCTGAAGAACGAGAGTTAGCTGCAATGTACTCAATAATAGCTTGACGAATCAAACTGGAGTCATCTCCAGCCTTACCATAAATAATAGCGTGCCAATAAACCGTAATGGTGTCATTGATATTGCTAGGATTAATGTAAGTCGTAGACTCTGCACGAAGCATCGTGTCAGGATAATCACCTCTGGCTTCATTGATTCGATCTGCTAATTCAATTGGATTGATCTTAGCTACCAGCTCCTTAAGTTCAGGAGTCGGCATAAAAAATTGATCGATGTTCTCAAACGGAGGGATAATCTTAATTATGAATGGTTCGTACTCAGATTGAAATGCTGTGTCGTTAAGCCAAACTTTAATTTCTGTCTCTACCGTGCTATTTCGAAGCTTATAGCTCACCCATGCAGGTAAACGACGAATACTGTCATATGTAATAGGGCCACAACGTACATCCACTACAACTGTATTAAAGTTGTTTTGCAGTAATGTAGCTAAACCGGGACTAGTAGTATTACCAGTTACCGCGTCACCTAAACTATACAGCCAACTACCAATATTAAGGATAATATCTCTAGTAGTAAGATCTAACGCTTTCTCTTCAGAACCTGACTTCGATGAAAATAATGTGAACTTTACGTTCTGATAAGTTGCATTGAAGTATTCTTTGATGTCACGAGCGTAGGTCCTAGACTTGGAAGATAACTCCCCAAACATTGCTACAGTGTCAGGGCTGTTGTTGACTTGACCATCAACATTATAGAAACCTTTAATCTGATGCATAAAAAAACCTTTTGACTTATTGATGTTTATCTACCTCACTGGTATAATAAACATAAAAAGAAACCTATGGAGAATAAGGAATGATGTCACCTCAAATAATTAGCTCCTTATTTGATCTCGTGAGGGAAGTCTTTAATAGTAACAACAGGAAGCGAAAAACCAATTGGTTAGGTAAGCTAATTCTAGCTATTTTGATCCTAACTATCGGCACTTGCTTCGCTGCTATTGGTATATTAACTAAAGAGCTGTACTCTACCCAGCAGACGCTGAAATCTAAGAAAGCAGAAGTTGAGAGATTAAAAGAAGTTGAGCATGAAGTTCTAGTCTTGAGGGAGACCAACCAAATCTTGTCAGATATCCTCCAAAAGAGAATGCCTGATAAGGAAGTTGTCATCAAGAAAGACGGAAAAGTTATATCTAAGATACCAGAATAATCAATTTTTTAGAATCTTCAAGAATCTAATGTATATTACTCTGGCGGATTAAAAAATGAAAGACGTAACTCTGGATAAAGAAAAAATCAGTGGGGACGGTATCGTCCTCTACTGTGACGGAAGTACTAAACCCAAGAACCCTGGCCACAATGGTTACGGTATTCATGGTTTTGCTTTCAACAACAATACACCTAAGAAGGGTACAGGTAACCATCTACAGGTTCTGACTCATACAGGGTATGTTGATTCCAAACAATACAAGGCAATGGAAAATGCTGATCCAGTGGTAGAGCCTACGTGTTATGTGGACGTAATTGGCTCAACGGATATCTTTGGATCAAACAACACCGCAGAACTATTAGCAGCAAGAACAGCAATTCAAATCATCGCAAGATCGAATGTCAAAACAGGTTTGATCAAAACAGATAGCCAGTACGTGGAGCGTGGTATTAAGATCTGGTCGGCTTCATGGATCTCTAATAACTGGCATAAACGTGATGGTACTCCAGTACCTAATGCTGATATCTGGAAAGATGTACTAGCTGAGATTGCTGAAGCTAACAGAAATGGCCAAACAATTGAAGTAATGTGGGTCAAGGGACACACTGATTCTATCAAAGATGTTTTCGGTATTTATGGAAACATCATGGCTGATAAGTTGGCTAACATTGGTAGCGAGAAAGCAAAGGTTGGAATTGATGAGATTCTAATCAACGTTACCGATGTGGAAGGTTATTGGAAGAATACTTCCAAACGTAACCCAATGATTTCACACAGAACTTTATATATTACTGGTGAAAGTCATAACTTGAAAAACGTCTACTTTGTGGGGAACCACGGTAAAGACGATGATTTCATTGGGCGTGCTGATCCAGACGGCTCTTTAGGGGTTGTCTGCGTGGCAGAACCAGATCCTGTTTTGGATCTGTTAAAGGAATACGTGCATAAAGAGTCTAGCGATGTTAACCGTTTGGCATTCATCAGGACAGATGCACTATTCGCTAACAATAGATCGGAAGATGTGATCAAGTACGGCATCAGCGCTTTTATCCAAAAGAATGCAAACCGCATTGATTTGAATTCCGCTGATAAAGAACCTATTCTAAGAGACATTAATCCACCACGATTGGCTCTGAGAACTTTTGATCATCTCAACACATTGTTTACCCGTCTACAAATGTTCCAAGACAATCGTTTGAATGTACGAGGTAACTTTGCTATTACAGATATCACTGATCATTTCTACGATACAAGTAAAAAGACGGTAAAAGGTGAGGTAGTAATCACGAGGTCACTGAAAACTAGCTTTAAGGTTGGCACTCCTAGTACCAAAGTTAAAGTTAAATACATAGCTAAAAAAACTGATCTCGAAAATGGAACATTTATAACGGAAGAGCGAGAAAAGGAAATTGTTCTCTCTCTTAACATCGATCTACCAGATCGTAATTGCTTAAAGCGTATTGACTCAACTACACCTGAAGTATTTTGTATTACTGAAATGGAGTCTGATAAGTGCTTTAGGTATTACATTGTGATCAAAAATGCCAAAAATGAAATTGGTATTTGGGCTGGTTTCTATTCAAATCAAGTTTATCTGTTTTAATAGGAATCGTTTTCATTCAATAATCTATTTAACATGAATTCAAATGACATCGAGTCTATCTTTTAGAGGACTGGCTTGTAAGGCACTAGATAAGGTTCTTCCCGACAATGTGAAGAGACTTATTTTCATATCCAGCATTACAGGATACTTACGAGGCATCCAAACACCGGAATCAGCCTTGGCTGAAAGACTTAACAACTTGATGAACATGGGCAATAGGAGTAACTCACTCTTGGTTCCCATTATGCTCAACTCAAAAATCTGGTGTGATTTTGACCCAGACAAGGAACTCAAGCTCAAAGGTCTAGTGTATGCTGATCTGATTAAATTCAAAGAAGGTAATACTTCTATGAAAGACTTGAGAATTCTCAGCAATGTATTCATTGATAACTCACCACATTTCTTGAGATATGGTAGTAAGAAAGAGATGCGTAATGATCTTATACATCTCTTCAAGAATATTAAAGGCTTACAACCAGCTTAAAACAAACATAAGAGAGTACTGGATAGGTACTCTCTTTATGACGTACAACATAAAGAGACTAGCTACTTCGTAGTTAATCTTAAGTGTTTATACTTCACTTCATTCGTATAAAGTATACACACATAAAAGCCCCCCTCCCCTATAGGGTTCCCCCCTATAGTAGAATATGGATATTTTACTCTGAGTAAGGTACATCATAAAAGACTCCCCTTATCGGAGAGTCTTTTTTTTTGTTTATTTACAGACTTTTGATCTTGTCTTCAGTTTCACCGATAGCAAAGGTCAATGCTTTAATACGGTAAGCAGTAGCAGCGAAGAACTCAACTTGTTGAGCTAATTCGAAAGTACCATTAGCCATATTCATCAAAGCCTCATTACTAGCTTTATCGTAGTCACCACGTTCTGCTGATTTGATAGCAATGTCCAAAGTATCAACGATCTTCTTGACTTGACCAGCAACCTTCTTTAAGTCAATTTGATCAAGACGTTTGGTAAGGGAGTTATTGTCCTTACAGACCTTCTTAAACTCACCATAGCTGCCGTAGGCATCATGAAACAGAGTACGGCCAGTGTTACCTTTACTGAAGTGACTGGAGATGTCCTTGGTCAGTCCAGTACGTGTTGCTTCATAACCTTTGAACTTTGCTGTATCGTCTTTGATAGAAAGCTTTCTGTCTTTGTTAGTGACGAAAGCAGCTACAGTGACATAAAACTCACGAAGCAATACAGAAGTTACTTCTTCGTAGTAATCAACACTGAAAGCCAAAGAGGCTTGATACTTGTCAACATTACCAATGAAGCCTTCTGGAGTTGGAACGAAGACTTTACTAAGCGTATCTTCTGGCACATCCTTAGCACCAAAGAAATTAGCGTGGACTTTTGATTTCAGTTCGGAGAAGGAAAAAGCCTTACCCAATTCCACCAAGCCATTCATACTGGTAGTCAATTCAACCATCACATTGGGAATTAAACTGACTGCTGATTGTAGGATGTTGTTAGAATTCTCAGCTTCCAAAGCGAGCATCTCCAGAGCAACAGTACCAGTTACGGCATTATCTTTAACATTTAACATTATACGTACCTTATAAAAGATGTGTTGGACGAAGTTCCATATGTCTATTCAAACAATTTGTGTTTTTCTAATTTTAAATATCCGTTAATATAGTTTGTAAAGGGTACACTTTTTCTCTAAAAGGAATCACGATAAATGAGCATCTTTAGCACAGTCTCAAGATCAGAACCAGTGAAACCATGCTTTAATATTGGTGCAGGTTTTGATGTTCCGACAGCATCCGTACTTCGTGGTAAGTACGGTGAATCCATCATGAATGGTGGATATACAATTTTCAATGGCATGGCCGGGACTGGTAACGTGTTCAAGTCCGCTATGCTGGAATGGCAAGAACTCGCTGCACAGGATCGTATTAACTATGCTCTGGATATTATTCCAGATACACTGAAGTACGATACCGAAATTAATAAGAACGAAGATCACATCCGTAACTTCGCTCAAGAGTTCCCAACATTCAAAATCATTGATCCTATCAGTTCCGGTAACATGGTTATCACTGATAAGTCGAAGTACTCTGGTAACAAGTTCTTCGAGATCATGAAAGAAACTCTGAAACAAAAAGATAATAGCAAAGAATCTATTATTCTTCCTTTCTTGGATCGTGACAACAAAACTCTCTATAAGTGCAAATTCCCAACGTTTGGTGGTGTCGATTCTCTGACTGAATTCGATACCGATGCAGAACGTACCATGGGTGAAGAGAACGAATTGGGTGAGTCTGGTGCTAATACTCTGTTCATGAAGAGTGGTCTGTTTAAGACTCGCTTCTTGATGGAATTGTCCCCAATCATCCACAGTAGTATGCACTTCATGGGAATGGTTGCACAGATTGGTAATGAGATCAGTATTCAATCTGGTCCAATGCCTGCTGCTCCTAAGAAGTCTTTGGGTGCTATGAAGAACGGTGAAGTGATGAAGAACGTCACTAGCAAGTTCTCATTCCTCACTAGTATTCTTTATCAACCTATCAGTGCTAAGGGTCTCTTCAACGGTAGCCGTATGGAAGATGGCCCTCTGTATCCGATGGAGAAATCTGATAAAGACTTCAAGGCCAAGAACGACAATGATCTGTTTGAAATTCAGTTGAAGTGCCTTCGTAATAAGAATGGTCCTACTGGTTTCACTATGACCGTGATTCTTTCTCAGTCTTTGGGTGTCCAACGAGAGCTTACCGAGTTCCATTATATTAAGGAACGTCGTTTTGGTTTCGATGGTAACTTGCAAAACTATAGTTTGGTTCTCTATCCAGATGTTAAGTTGTCTCGCACTACTGTTCGTCGCAAGTTGGCTGACGACTACAAACTCAAACGTGCTGTCAACATTCTATCTGAACTGCTTCAGTTCCGTGACCTGAAGCCTGTAGTAATTGCTCGTGATGACATCAATTGCTCTCCAGAAGAGTTGTACAAAGACCTAAAGGATCAAGGCTACGATTGGGATGTGTTGTTGAATACTCGTGGTTGGTACTGCCCTAACAACGATGATCCAAAACTGATTCCTTTCCTCTCAACTATCGACTTACTCAGGATGCGTAAGGGTTTGTATTTCCCATATTGGATGGACCCAGCTACGAAGCAACGCAAGCCTGAATTCGCAAACTCTAAACCTTACGAATAAAATGACTGCCCCTGTTTCTTTTACTTCTGTCAATACCGTCCATAGAGACGAGCGCAAAGTTGGCGACATTGACATGATCAAATGTGTACGTGATATCTTGGTCCGTCACGGTCTCAAGCAGAAAGTTGAGCAATTATTTGATACTGACGTAAACATTGTTTATGCAGCTAATCTAGGACCTAAAGCTCAACGTGATGTACTGATTGCATTCTGGAATCTACAGTTCATGGGCGTGGATGTAGGTGGCTATGAGGAGCGTGCTGTACTTGGTTTACCCTTCAGTGATTCAGATTGGATTAGGGTATTTGTTGAAAAACTTGTACCCTTTATTGTAGACAATGATCTACCAAAGGGTTTATATGGCTGGAAACCGCAAGGAAGCTGAGAAGATAATTATAGACATGGTTGAAGCCATCCTTCCGGGTGGCGGCAACAAAGAGGTTTATGAAACCTTCTTCTCTAAAATGTCTGATAGAGATTTTGACCAATGGATGGAAGATATTAATACTGGCAAAGAACGCCCGTTTATCTACGTCCCTAACGGTGGTAAACATAAACTATCCACTGAGAGAAACTTTGCTATTGCAAAGAAGATTGGTCATAATTTCTTTGAAAAGATTTGGATCGATCAAAATGATCCTGAACGTCCTAAGTATCTCACGAATGTTCCATACATTATTCTTGAGCTACCTATCAGGCGTCAATCACAATTACTGGTAAAGAAAATCTCTGTACCAGAAAACAATAGAAGTATTGATCAGTTATCAGGTCAAGCTGCTGGTGATTCTAGATCAGCAAGAATCTCATATCCTGAACTCCAGTTCTTGATGGGGATGAATTTACCTAATAGCTTGGTTGAGTTCATGAAGTTCCGTGGTGGTGATAAAGGTGGCTTCAATGCCATGAATAGAACCATTAGTACAGACGGTACTGTAACACTTAAGGGTATTAGTCACTTGGCAACAGGTGTTGAATCTACCAAGACACTGAGTGCTTATCTTACATCTATGCATTTACGCAACACACTTCTATGAACGAAAAAGCAGCTAGCTTTAAGAATGAGCCAATTGCTGGTAGAGACATTTATGTTGATCTAGATTCGCTATTCGATACAAGACTAGCTATTTTAGATAAGATCGATACTAGATATGCTACTTTAGTCTATGAAGCAGGTTACTGTAATCGGACTGAAGATGCATTCCCTAGGCTCAGTAAAGAAGCTTTTAAGAAGCTCTTTGATGATCGAGACAATGATGTCTTATCTAGAGCATTACTCACTAATGTGATTGGAATGGTAAAAGATCATATTAAAGAGAATGTGCTACACCTACACAATACTCCGGGTGGTAGAGAGATTAACGTCTATGTAAATGTCTGGCCATATGAGTTTGACAAAGAAGGCGTTGAGATGATTCTCAAACCTATCTATGATCTGGAGAAAAACCGTGTTAACGTACATGCAGTAAATATCGATCCGAAAGAACTACCGACTAGTTGGTTCGGACAGAGATTTGCTTTCATTGTCATGTACGACTACATGAGGTGGTTGAATAATATTTTGGATGATCCCAAGACATTACAACACACGATGCCCAAGACTACACTCATTGCACCTAAGCTTTTCTTAAATGAAACTTACAATGAGAAAGACTATCAAGAACACATTGATGCAGGTAACTTTGATCCATTCAGAGAAGTCGAACTCATTTGTTCACAGTTCATTGGTCTTGAGTATTATGAGACACCATTGTTTTCTGCCTTACTTCCTCCTGACTTTATCCAAAAGAGAAAAGAGGAATTAGGTTTAAATGACGCATAATCAGGAGTGGCCTAGGCCACTCCTTTTATGTTGTTATTGTTCAGTATCTGAATTTGCAGCAGCAACACCAGCAGTTTTCATGAATGCATCGTAAGTAGTATTCTGAGTACCTTGATCCATTTCACCTGGAATGAAATCTTGTCTCTTGAGATGATCGGGAAGTTCTTGTATTTGATGGGTCGCAACATCGATCACGTCGACATTACCACGCCCAGTATTGCCGTTGATAGACTTCAGAGCTTCGGCCACCAATGCAGCAGAATTAGCCACAGCAGCAGTATTCTTCTCATCAGATTTAAGCTTCATACGAGTGAATGTAGAAGCATCCATATCTTTCAAAGCTTTCAGTAAGACTTCGGCTTGTTCTGGGTCTTGTGGAATTCTACCATCTTTAGTGTACTGTTTAACTAATTCTAAACGTATGTTTCTAGAGAAAAGTAATTCCGCTTCATCACATAAAGCGTCTTGTGGGCCGTTGAAAGGAATGATCTTGTTTTCTTCTGACATTTAAGATTCTCCTTAAAATTTTAAAAAATAAATGACAATATATAATAGAATAGAGCATGTAAAATGTTTTTTACATCAGTCACATTAATTAGAGACTAAATATGTTATTCCGTAAAATTCCTAAGGAAGAACGTTATCGTTTCAAAGTCAAAAGAGGGATATGGAATTGGGGTGATGATCTACGAAAGTGTAGAGAACTTATCGTTGCCGAAGAAGATGGTTTGGTAGTAGGTTTAATAACTTACGTTGAATCATCTGGAAGAGATCCCGATTTCATTGGAGTAGGGATCGTTTCCGTTCATCCTAAGTTTCAAGGAAAAGGTCTAGCACGAGGAATGATTAACATACTCTTTGATCAAGCTTGGTTACTTGATAAAGGAGTAAGAGTCTCACCGTATACCGAGCAAGGTAAACTAAAAATCAAACCCATCTTTGAAGAATTCTCTTCGAAGTTCAACATCCGACTCTGGCACTAAATGCATTACATCAAAGTAGAAAAAGATTTCCTCAAGAAGCATTTCAAATTCCCAATTCACAATGGTTTCAGACAAATCAAATTGGAATTGAAAGACAACCGCGACTACAATGCTGTTATTACATTGTCGGCTAATGAAACAATCTACAATGAACAAGTAGATACGATGGATAAGATTGAAGCTCTGGCTCTGTCTGGAGTGATCTATCATATCAATATCAAAACGTACATCAATCGTCGTACTCCTGGTGCTTTGAGGTATGATGATTTCGAATTCACTCAATGCTTACCGAAAGAAGACTCCTTTTCAATACTACACACATTGGTAGCTAGGATCGGTAAGATGGCCGAACTTCTGAACAAGAAATGATATGGTTGAGACCATTAAGTTAGTCCACTAAATCTAATGGTCATATGACTGGTCACAACCGATACCTAGGTAAGAAAGAACAAGCTATTTATGAAAAGTAAGTCTTTAAAGCATCGATACTACGAATTTGAATTGGGGATTATCAACAGATTCTTTCCTTTTAAAAACGATGCTATGCCAAAAGTTTCACTGTTACCACTCAAGCTCTTGATTCAAGGTATTGAGAAGTATTTCAATGAAGATGTAAATTTGTCTCAGAATACCAATCTCTACATGCGAGCGATTGGTCCTGATATTGTAAAATCAACACTTATCTTAGAAAGGTTGGTGAAGAATTGTAAGAAAACTATCTTTGACGAAAAAGACAGGTATGTCATCAAGCTAGAGAGCGTAGTCACTTACGTTTTCTTTACAGATGAAGCTGGTAACATCTTGAACGTTCAAGACTATGTTACACGTATAAAAGAGGCCCTGGTATTTCTAATTGACTTCTTTGAAAAGAATCGAAATACGGAAGGCACACAAGCATATGCCATTTGCAAGACGATCTACATGCATTTGGAATATATGTATACTTTTGTTGGTGATTTGACCCACGTATTCTTAGGTAAGTCAATCAAGTAAAGGAACATGAAAATGGCTAAGGACAATGACAACAAACCACGTAATCGCAACAGTGGTCTGCAAATCTTTTCACCGAAAGACATCAATGGAAGCTCGGCTGATGTAAAGAGCGTATTGAGTAAGATCTTTCGTAAGTTGGTGTTCTCGTCTGGTCGCAATCCTGTACAAAAATGGAATGAGTACATGGATGACTATATTGCCTCTACTAACAAGGCAAGACCTCTTACACCCAAACAAAGTACCTACACTCGTGGTAACACTAAAAACGAACTCATGAATGACCGCATGAGTTGGTTCGTATTCTGTAAGGGTTTGCGTTTCCTGCGCTTTACCAAGTTCCGCATCATTATCATTGCATCGAATGATGAAGGTGGCAATTTCTACGTTGACGAAACCGTCAATATCTCACAACTCGAAAATGAAGGCAATTTCGATGCAAGTGAATTCCAACTTCCACAGACATCTCTGAACAACGATGAGATGAATTCGTGGTTGGAAGACATGATTGAAAGAAACAAGAAGAAAGAATAAAATGACAGCTATCAATAATGCCGACATAAACCTTCCTCTATTCGTGGATGACACCCGAGTAGAGGAGACCTTCATGGAGACTTTGGCCTATGTCCATGGACTGGCCATAGTCCAAGGTACAACCGTGGTAGAACAACAAGCTAATTTTGTAGCAAAGGTCTCAGCTTTCCCCCTTTTCTTGATGTTTAACAGAAACACCCTGGCCACCATCGAGAAGGAAATTATTACGTCCAGCATTGTTCGTGATTTTGTTCTTACACTGTTTACAAAGTTCTCAACTATCATGAGTATTCGTGATAAGAACTTTAGTATTAACCATCTGATCTCTGCGATGCAAAATACAGTGGTTAAGGACATTAGTTTAGGAATAGATATTGAGGTTAATAAAAACCTAGTAAAGAATCTCACAGATTCTATTATTCCGACAGGTAATACTGTAAATGATTATCTGGCTAAAAACAGATGGTATATAGCAGTCTTATTAATAAATGTTTTTTCTATTAGTTCCTTGAAGGTTATGGACGACATCAAACGTCCTCCTGTAAAAAATGAAGGAACTTAAACATGACTGCTCCTACCGTACAAGAGAAGAAACATGATGCCCCTCGTAAGAAGAAGGGTTTTCAGAAACATAAGCAACCACCCATGAATGATCAGATGGCTAGTAAGCTCTCCGAATTGTTCAAGCTCTCCCAGTCCAATGAGACGAAACAAGTTGATCACCGCCAACAAGTCTCGACTCGTGGTCTTCTGCCTCTTCGCCAAGAAGCAGTCGATGGAGTGGATCACATCAACTTTTTCACCAACGTTCAAACAGAACTCGGTGCTCTGCTGACCACTGAAAACAGACTACCATTTGCTTTTGGTCCAGTAAATAAGGATGGAGTGGTTCAAGGAGATACCTTTGAGTCCTTGAAGTGTCTTTGGGCTTATTATCGTACTAGCTGCCTGATTGATGGCTTCCGTACCGTTCAAGATTTCAAGATCCGAAAACTGTATCGAACCATTAATGAATTTCCAAAGCAAGAAAGTATCTTCGCCGTAATGGTGATGGGTTACTATTGCAAGATGTTGGCGTACCCTACGCTGGCTGAAGCTTTGGTGAAGAACACGCTGCCATTCGATTACTACAGTGTCCACAACGGCGTCAAGAAGCGTACCGCAGTCTCCAAGCTGATGGTTAACGCACTCTATGAAGTTCGTCGTGCACTCAAGTTCAAGACTCTGCCACGTTTGGAATCTTTCCTCTCTCGTGCAGATCAAGAGAAAGCATTTAATGTTCTGCCGGTGTATCGCCATGATTACATCGTGAATATTTTGCTCGGTCAAGAAGCCATGAAGAAATCGTACTATCATGCGATTGAAGATTGGTCGAAGGCTCAACTGAGCAAGCTGACCATTGATCTTGGTATTGAAAAGCCTAGTGAACAGACTTCCAATGGCGAAACTGGTTACAGTGAAAAGGTAGACGAAGCTGCTGTTCAGGCTAAAAACGCTGAAATCAAAGCAGCGATGGACGATGCAGCCGGTAAGTTGAATATTCCTACGGCCATTCCTGTGAATGGTAAGGAAGGCGGCTTGTTGCTGGATGATATTGAAAAGAATCTGAAAGACCCTAGCAACGGTCCTAAGGTTGATTCGATTGAAGAACGCATCTCTACAGATCCTAACTGCGCTATTCCGAGTGTGGTTGATAACGCTGCTGAAGAGACAGGTTCAGCAGAGAAACCCATGGTTGAAGAGACGGCTGATCTTGCAGTCAAGGCTGTCTCGGAAGATGTTGTACTCGGTGCTGTGTCTCTGGATCAAACCAAAGATGAGCCACAACAAGATCCAGTTTAACTGATGGCTAATTAAAAGGAGGGGCTTTGGCTCCTCCTTTTATGACGGCTATTCTTTTTTTGTTGAAATCACTATGACTTACTATAAACGAAGGAAGAACATATGTCAACAGGAAAGCTTACTGCTACAGTGTTCATGGCTGGTCCAGAGGATAAACTAGGCGTAGTTGATGTCTATGATCAAGCCAGTGATTCTATTGTTAACAGCTATCAAGAACAATTTCACAATGTAATGGATTCACTGGATGGTTTCTTATCTGGTGTATCGGGTTTCTCTAAAGGTCTTAAGGGTGGATTAGACTTTATTAACTCTAATCTAAATGCTATCAATGGCGCTATCAATTCTGCTTATGGAATGGTCAATGGTGTTATTGGTCAAGTAGTCGGGGCTGGTATGGGTGCTCTGGGTACTATTAATGGTATCATAGGGTCTACCCAAAGGATTGTTGGTAGTACCATGGGTATTCTCAACGGTGTTGCACAGTTTCCAGGTAGAACCATCTCAGGTATCTTAGGAGCTGGTGGTCGGTTAGCGAATGGTTTCTTAGGATCAGCTACTAGAATTGATAATCTCTTTAATCCTAATATAGATTTTAGAGGTGTAGTAGCTATTGGTAGAGTTAGTGACAGACTCTCTGGCGGTTTAAATAACCGTTATAGAAATAGAACTGCTACTAATCAATCAACTTCCTTACAAGATACGTTAGCTGCTAGCATTGTTAATTACGGCTCTCTAAACCCTTTAGCCAATAACCTAAGCTCTGCTATTAATAATGATCTAGATGTCATCCTAGGGGGTGATAGAGGCGCTATTACCTCGATTACTAGACCAGCTATTGATAGAGTAGGTACTTTAGCTGAACCTACTAAATACGATAAGAATAATGGAACCCTTACTCCATCTCGTTTAATAGAGAATATCACTGATAATGATTTATCTTCTGCGGTAAGAGATTTAACCCCAGAAGCTCAAGATATTTTAGTGCGTGGTCTGACTGAAGAAAAGATCTTTGCTAATAATAAAGTTACAGTAGCTGGTAATGCTGGAACTATTAGCCCACAGGTAAGTGAACAAAATAAAGAAGCTATTGCTAATATCATTAATACCATCACAGGTGGTAACTATGAAGTAAAGAGCAAGACAGATGGTGCAGACTGCACCGTCATAGCTGGTGCTGTTCATTTAGCTAGTAAAGCAGGTTTCCCTAAACCTTTTGAAACTATTGCTAAGCATAAATCACCAGAATTAATGATTGAGATTGCTAAACCTTTACTCAGACGTGCAGTAGAGGAGGGTGATTTCGAGATGATCAGAGATATTGCAACCACGGCAGTCAGTAAAGAGATTCCAGTTATTGTTCCTAATCTTATCAAAGAGATCAAGGTTAGACTTAAGAAACCAGATAATCTCTCCCAACAAGAGTATGCTAGATTCTATAAAGTAGTAAAAGGTATATTTGCTAATATCAACCCTACGTGGACTAGATATTCAAGTGGTAAAATAAATGCCATTGACGCTACAGGGATTGCATTGAATCCTTTCTTTGCTGATCTCTTAGAAGCACAAATGAACGAAATGAAGAACCCTGAACTGAATTTAGGTAATCTTCAGGTCGCTTATCCGTTGGATGGTTTAGATAATCCTACGAAACTACTCAATGAAATCGGATTGCCTGATCCAACGATCACAACTGATGAATCAGGTAATGAAGTTATCATTCCACCTGATAAGTTTGTTAAGCCAGAAGTATTAAAGATTGATCCCAAGAATTACAAGGATGAAGCTTTTATGCTTTTAGGTAAGGTATTCTTAAACAGTACTGTAGATAGCGAGATTAAGAAACACTTCCCTTACTTCTATGAAACTATGGAAACCATACCTGTAATGCCAATGGGTTAAGTGTTGAAATGAAAACGGTCGATCTACCTGAGTGGTTCAATACAGTATATACATCATAAAACGAGAGTACCTTCGGGTACTCTCTTTATGGCAGTAAATAAAAAATATCTTAGATATTCTTTTTTGTTTTTTTAACGTTCCACTGAAATCTCATGATACAACCAAACAAGGATTATCATGACTAAACGTGTAGTGGTCTTCCACCATGACGATAACGACGGCTGCTGTGCAGCATGGGTAGTGAAACACTACTTTGATCTGGTTCAAGAGAATGTAGAAGTTATAACTGTGCCCGTGCAGTACAGTCAAAATCCTCCTGTCCATATGTTGACAGAAGATACAATTCTTTATATAGTAGATTTCTCCTACAAGCGAGATGTTCTTTTAGGTCTTCAGAAGATGGTTAAGGAAATCCACGTTTTTGATCATCATGCTACTGCTGAAGCAGAATTGTCTGACCTACCTTTTGCTAAGTTCTCCAAGAATAAAGCTGGGGCAGGTATGACATGGGATATTCTTTTTAATAAAGAACCCGCACCCTACATGGTTCAACTAGTAGATGACTACGATCTTTGGAAATTTACTCTTAAAGATACAGAGGCTTTCCATGCTATTTCGACTCTTCATAATACTAGATCAATGGAATTCTGGTACAATTTATTCCTGTACCCCAACGTACTCCAAGAAACACTGGCTAAAGGACATGAAAAACTCTACTTTGAAAATATTGAGATTGACGACATTGTCAACAGCGATAAGATTAAGTTCGGAAAATTCACCTCTCCCAACAAGGAGTATAAGGTCGCAATTTATCAAACCACCCACAATCTCTCGAAAATCGGAAACAGACTCCTCAAAAAGCATCCCGAAATAGATTTCACTATCTGTTGGTTCATTGTACCTAAAGATGGGAAGATTGTCTTCAGTCTTCGTTGCGATGATACACGAGACCTGGATCTAGGTAAAGACATTGCCAAGGAACTAGGTGGTGGTGGCCATAAGAACGCCGCAGGCTTTACACTACCCATCAGTGCTGGTCTTTCTTTTGTGGATATGCTTTATGCGTAAAGAACTGGCGAGATTTGTACTAGTATGTTGCTTATTAGTAGCTGATCTTAAAGATTTCATAAAACGTAAGTGGAAACAAATCTGGTAAGAGTTTACTAAATCAAAGTGATTGCCATTAATTCAATAGCAATCTCCAAGGAAAGCACAATGATAACCATTTAGTCGACACCCTAGCTATGCAAGTACGTTTGATTCTGTGTAATCGTAAATACGATTCTACTAAACCACATTACTACATTGGAAGACCCAGTCCTCTGGGTAATCCTTTTAGAGTAACTGTGCAGACCATAACTAATAGAAACAATGCTTGTGACAATTATCATAAGTACTTCTACAGTGAACTAGACAATTTTAAGGATGAATTAGATTACCTCGTTTATCTCGCAACTGAAAACGGTATTCTTCAATTGGTTTGTTATTGTTCACCATTGAGATGCCATGGTGATACAGTAATAGGATACCTCAAAGATCAATTGCTCAGCAACGGTTTTGATGTAATTGTGGAGAGAAAAGAAAATGACTGATTCTAAAATTACAGATGTCACACCTATCAATAAGCTAGATTGTTTTATTGGTAAGACCTTCGTTAGTATCGAAGGAATGACACCAGAGAGTAAAGAGATTACTTTCACATGTAGCGATGGTAGTGTCTATAAAATGGATCACTATCAAGACTGCTGTGAATGTGTTTATCTCGAAAGCGTTGTTGGAGATGTAGAGGACTTACTCAACACTCCTATCCTTGATGCTACTGAATCTAGTAGCAGTGATACACCACCTCATTATACTCATGAGTATGAACCAGAGAGTCAAACCTGGACATTCTATAAGTTCAGAACTCTTAAGGGATATGTTGATCTTCGCTGGTTTGGTGAATCTAACGGTTACTACAGCGAATCTGTCAACGTCGAACTAATCAAAAGTCCAAACCCACTGCTGTCACATGAAAAGTAATACGGTTGTAAGAGAACCCACCCGTTATTGTTATCAACACAGTAACGGTGATCGTGTAATGGTCTACAGCGGTATTAAACGCGCTTCTAAGACCGCCGTGCAGTCATGGGTGGTGCGTTACAAACGCAGGGTGACGGTCTTCTTTGATCGTGACCATAATGGTGACTGGCGTGCTTCTCTTCAGGAAGCTGAAGCTTACCTGATGTCAGTTTATAGCCCAGGTCGTAAATTTGGTAAACCTAACTATAAACTAGTTAGAGTTAAACGTCCGTATTCCAAAGATCCTAATGATCTTGTTGAACGAGTGCAACTTACTCGCTTCACTGGTGGTTATAAGTTCTTTGATATGGATGAAAGAATGCCTAGGCATGAGGCTATTCTTAAAGCTTGCTATGAAGCTGAAGACTTCCATTGGGAAGAAGGCATTAAGCTAGGTTTTATTAAAGCCAAACCTAATACCATCAATCTCCAACATCTCGAACGTCTTGAGGAGAAGTATGGCCGAAATTAAACTACACGATGAAAGTGTAAGAGATCTGAATCCAGTTAGTATCTAAAAGGTGAACAGGTTTACCTTTGGGTAGATCTGTTCATTTTATGACAGCAACTTTAGGAAAAACTATGCTTGACATTATTCGTGAAATTAAAGACCATGTAATACACTTGGCACATTTGGTAAGAAACTCCAACACTGCGCCCTTGACAGATAAGATTCAAGCGAAAGAAGTAGAACAACAATCTCTTGAGAAATTAGATTCTATGCTTTCTATGTCACCTTATGGTGGTGAGAAACTTGTTAGAGAATATCTCACTGTAGGTGATGCCAGTAAAGTAACTAGTCTTGGTATGAGTAGCATGAATATTGCCCTCACTAACTTCTCTAGTTTATTTTTCAACAAAGACAAAGAGATTACTAATATCAATTTTGCAAGTCCATTACAAGGAACGAAAGTTGTAAACACATTCACTGAAATGAAAGGTACTTTAAAAGCTGTAATCAGTACAGCTACTACCTCTTACGGATTGGTACTCGGTGATGATAGTCATTATCATATTGCCGATATGAAGTTTTGGAATAAATTGGAGTAATCATGTCAATGTTTTATGGGTTATTTATAGGCTACCTTATTAATTATGATAAAGCTATGAAAAGCTATTTGAATTCTTTATATGGGGTTTATGATGGAAAAAAGAAAACCAACTGACTACTTTCACTTAAACAACCTCATTGAGTTTAATGAATTAAGTCCGATTGATTATGTTAATAGAGATTTCTCGAAAATCGATGTAGATCTCATGTTGCCATTAGGTACAACACTTACATACAAAAAAGGTGACGCTACTTGGATATTGATGGATATTTACGATGGCTGGTATATGTTTATTCTAGCTAATGGTAATTCTGATATCAAGTTCTATAGTAAGAAAGAAAGTGGTAAGTTCATGGGCTACACTTTCCAAGCTTTTAAAGTAAGAGCTGATGAATTTAATCAGATCTTTGGATTTGATAAAGTCACAGGTATTACGCCTCCCAATAAATTAGGCGTCCTCTCTAATGTAGAGGTCGTGCATTCTGATGGTAAATTCCAATACCAACTCACTGAACTTCCTAAATTCATTGTGAAGAATCTCAGTCCCTATTTCATGAAACTCATGGAGAGTGTTCTTATTTGTTTTACTTCTCCAGAACCAGATGTGGTAATGGAAACTAAATGGGATAGAGAAAAGAACATTGAGGAAGAAGTAACTGAATTCGAGATCAAAGAAATCAGATATCCAAACGAAGACACTACAGTTAGTAAAATTAACATGTGGAGTGGTTTATTGGATTATATTCCGATACTAAAACTTACTGGCGATTTCATCAACAAAGAAGTTATTGAAGTAAGAACATAAATGTCAATAAGCCAGTTGTATGTTGGATCTATTATTGAGGATCTGGAAACTAACAGCATTTACGAGATCAATGGTGTCACCATGGATACCAGTAACTATGACGAAACCTTTCGTTATACTGTTAGAACCTTAGTTAATCCCCACGATGTGAAAGTAAATGAAATTATGATAGCCAATGTATCACAATTGGCTAGCTTACATTTCTTCAATGTGGAGAGTAAACCAGATGCTGACTCAGGTTTGGTAAGCTTCCCCATAACTAAAATGTCAGTAGAGGATAGTGAAAAACTTTCATCGATTGATATATTCTTGGAAAACTATTTCTATAGAGTTCGTTTATTCAGGAAACGTAAAACTATCTACAGAGTTAAACTAGAGAACATGGCAGATAAAACTGTCAAGGTAGCCAGGCTAGCAAACTTCTTAGAAAGAGCTTTGTTCAATAAGATGACTGTTATCAAAGTAATACCAGTGACTGAGTTGTTTGAAGAATACAAGGTTTTCACAGGCAATAGAGAGTCTGTTTAAACATTTTTCAACCATATATCATCAATGTGAGCTTCTGATAGTTTTTTAATTCATACTGTATTAAAACTGAAAATATTAATAGGTTCTAGTACAGTATGAACATTCACACACCTTAAGAAAGATTTGAATGAATACTGAGAAGACATTTGTTTTCAATGGTGTCACTTATGACACCGATCGTTTCTTGAAAGGCCAAGCCATGTTCAAGAAGATCACACCCGACAACGGCTACATTGTTAGCCCCACAAAGCCACCTTTCATCAGTGATGAAATTAAGCTTCCTATTGTCTTGCAATATGAAGGCAGCATGATTGCTGTGGCTCTCCCAGCCAACTCTGTTGGTAAAGAAGCTACATCCACCGAAGGCGAAATCAAACCGGTAATTTACCGTGATGTTCGTCTGGCAACCAAGCACACTCTTAAGTCATATGCTCATCAAGAGCCTGTGGCTGACGAACGTGTTGAAGATCTTCAACGACATTGGCAACCGCCTCGCCGTGATGGTTTTCAACAACGCCCCTATCAGTCGCGTAACGGGTACTCCAGCCGTCGCTATTGATATCCACGAGGTTTAGTAGCACCTATTTTAAACGCTACCGATTATCAAACTTTGAAAGATAGATTCATGTCCAAGAACGCAAACACCGCCGCCGCTACCGAAGAACTGAAGGCAATTGCCGAGCACATCGTATCGCTGGGTGACAAAATCATCGCGAACGTCGAAGGTCAAGAAAATGGCGGAGTCAAGGATCACGCTGCTGAAACCACTGCTGGTTTCTTCACCGAGAACCTCCCTGAAGGTGTTGACGAAAAGCAAGCTAAAACGCTGCTGAACTACATCGCTACCTACAGCAATGCCAACGACTACGCTGCATCCAAGCTGGGCTTGAAGCATGTCGTGGCCAACCCTGAAGCAGAAGGTTTCACACTGAAGTCCAAGATGCTCGGTCGTGACCACGTCACCTCTAAGTTCCAAAAGGGCACCAGCAGTGACACCGCCGGTATGATCACCACCGATGTGCAGCACTACCACGTTGGCACAAACATGGGTCAGCACAACCTGATCGTTAAGCACAGCAACGCTGCTGCTCGTGAAGCTCTCAAATTCGATTGAGATGTTAACGTAAAAGATAGAGTCTTAAGCTAATAGTAGGTCACCTTTAGGTGGCCTACTTATAGTGTCCTCTATCTTTTCTTTTTTGTAAATGGTTTGAGTAATCTTCTCAAACTTTTTATAGGAATCAAAAGTGGTGAATAACGATACGGTAATTCAGACTAACTTCGAGTCTGAATTGAAAGAGGGTAATGAGAATAACTTTGGACCCAATAAGCTCTTATATTTTCTAGATCAGTCTTTGATTAATTTAGTAAAAGATCTCCAACTGAAGGCTGAAATTACTTCCAGTGTTTATAAGCAACTCTTCAAAAAAGAGATTACTTTGAACAATGACAAACCCGATAATTTCACTGAAATTCTGGTAAAGTATAAGTCGGCACAAGTGACTGGTGAAGCTATTGATACCGCTCGTAGGTATTGTACTTTACTTAATCTAAACAACGATCTTTCAAAGCTCGATGGTTTAATTTCCAGCACTGCCGCTCTAAAGATATCAGATTTCATTAGAAAATTGGTTTATCAAACTTCAGAAGACTATCACTTCGATATTCATCTTGATCAAGACGATTTCTATCTTTCGTTGACAATGTTTTCTCCAAAGGAATTTCAATCTGTAGTGATTGAGATTTTCTAAAGGACAACATAAAAAAGGAGTACCTACAGGTACTCCTTTTATGACGTACTAATACTTGTATTCAAAAACAGACTGACCTCTACTCGTATAACTATTAGTATATCTATCGTAGACACCAGTGCCGTAATGATTTCTATTTTTACTAATGATGTTTTGTTTCTTGGTTTCTTTGGTCTTAGAGATCAATTCATCCAGAGACAATACTTCATTTTCTTCAATGATAAGCTTAGAGTTATAGAAGCGTAATTCATTCTCGATCTTCATCGAGATGATTTCACTTTGCTCTTGCTCCAGTTTACCTAAGAGTTCTTTGATCTTATCCCTATAGAAGATTTGCTCACGTTGCTCTTTAGTTATTACACCACCGTTTTCACTACCGCCTCTATTCCTAGAGAGAATATCCGTAACTTGAATACCGTAGTGAAGTAAGTTCTTAGCCTTGGTGAGCATCCAGTGACCTAAGAGCCATCCGATAACTGCGTCATCATGTTCTCCAGGTGCATGGTCAACTCTACCATTTCTAGTCTCCAACGACAGAATTTGATCAATCGTAGTCTTATCGTTTACCATGTGACCACAATTTCTAGCAGCACTGATCAATGTAGTAGAATATAAATCAGAACGACTGGTCATACCGCCACCTGAGGTAGCCCAACCAAAAGCCTTCTTATATCTGACATAGATGTCATGTGGTCTTCTGCTCAATGGGAGTTTAATCTCCTCATAAGCAGTCTTGTTCTCATCTGGATCATTAACAATTCTATTAAAGATTCTCTTGAATGGATCGATACCACGATCAGGAAGAATCAATAACAAGTGATCAATCAAAGCAATAGCACTTGATCTACGCTCTGGAATGAGAGTAACATTAGGACATTGGATAATCCAACGTTCACAAACCCATTCACTGAATGCTAACAGATTAACTTGATTCACGTTAAAGGATGCAATAAGCATACCAGTTTTAACGTCAGTTAAGGATAAGCTAATATCGTCCCCGCCTGCTCCGTCTGATGTGTCAGCAGAGAGGATAGAGCTATTCTTAGCCATGTACATCTCAACACTATCTTTGGGTATGTACCAACGGCACGGCACACGGAAAGAACCAATCTTACAGTCCTCAACGTACAGTGGTTCCTTCTGGCTACCACGGATGATTTCCATTTGTTGGATAGACAACGGCGAACTCAAACTACCAGAAGTCCAGCGATTAAAGAAGTCTCGGTCAGCAGCATCTCCCACAGACTTAGTTTCTTCTAAGGCAGTCAAGAGCCATGCATCGTCATAACCCAATTGACGATGATTCATAGTGATGTTAACGGCAAACTCACCACGAATAACTTCATCACCAACACGCATCTTTTCTTTGAGACCACGGCTTACAGCACGGATCATGACTTCCAGTTCTGTAGCATCTTTAGCATCAAAGAACTTTTCAGTCCATTCAGCAGCTGCACAAATCTGTTGATAGAAATAACGTCCATCTGGGTCATCCTTCTTACCAGCAGTCGTGGTAAGTGTAGTGCCATAAGGTTCGTTGTTAGCTCTAGCTTTGTTACGCATTGCCACACCAGCAGCCAAAGCAGCAGGTAAGGAGATTTCGATGTTAGCTTGGAAAGGACCTTCGTCAACTCGGAAGATTGGAGACGACATACCACGACCAGTGTTAAGAGCAAACTTCTTAGCCTTTTGTGGAAGGTGGGCCTTGTACCAGTTACCTAAAGAGCTGATGTTAATTAACTCGGTGTTATCCAAGTCTTTCTTACTACGTTGCTTCAGATAGAAAGGCATTTCATCAATGATGTCTTTCAAACGCTGAATGTTTTCTGAACGCAGTGCATCATCCTTAGTAAGAAGGTTAATCGTAGTTCCACGGCAACGAATGTTTAGTAGATAGCTATCTAAAACGTCAGTGGAGATCGATTTACCAGTCTGACGAATCTGTACTAGATAAGTCATGACATGGTTGAAGAAACACCAATACAGTGCGATGTTACCACGGTTAGCTAGTAATGGAACTGCATCTGAACCAGAGCGTGCTGGAACTTTTGCAATCTCTCTAAAATAGTACCATGGATTGATCTTACATTCAATACCAATCTTCACCATTTCCAATTCAGTAAGAAAGGGTGAGAAAGGATCAACATCTTTCAAAGACTGATCGTGTAAAGCCAACATAAAAGCATAGTTCTTAACACCCATTGCATAATAGGTTCCAGCTAGCTTCAAGTAGGATTCGTTCTTTGTGTCGTAGTTAGGCTTGGCTGATGGATATCTAAGCCAATCTTCTAGGTAGAGTACCATTTTTTAACTCCAGTATTTAGTTTCAGCATTTCTTCTAGCTTCTTGAGCTTCTTCAATAGTAGAGAAAGTACCTAAGTCTATATGTTTATTATTTACTCCAATAGCAGCCCTATATTTACCACTAGCTGTTCTTCTAATTCCATTCATTGGATTTGATTGAAAACGCGTATTTCTCGTTTGTGATAAACGATCTAACCATCGGCAATTATTAGGTTCGTAATTTCCATTAACATCTTTTCTGTCTAAGGTATAGTCAGCAGATGGTCTAATCCCCATGTCAATGTAGAAATTCTCAAACGAATTCCTCCATCGTTCACAGACTACGATACCTCTCCCACCGTAGTTTTTATAGCCAATGCTATTCTCATTATAACAACGAGAAAGCATAGCTGACCACGACATCCATTCTGGAGTATTGACCATCCCATGTTTAGTATTTTGTTCAGACATTCTAGATGACCTGTAACAACCACATGACTTTACATCTTCTTTTATCAATGAATAGCCATGTGCTAAAGTTTCTTTACCGCAATCACATTTACAAACCCAAATTAGATTACCGGTATTTGATCTTTTATCATGTAACTTAACGACAGTGAGAAAATTGAATTTCTTACCAGTTAAATCGTTCACTGACCTTCCAACAGGGTTACAACCGCAGGATTTTGTAGCACCATTAGTCAAATTACCATGGTAGACAATTATAGTACCACCACAGTCACATTTACATAACCAATGACGGTAATTGTTTCTTCTTTCGACTTCTTTTTCTACTGTAAGTTTACCATAACGGTTACTAGTTAAATCGCTTAAAATTCTAGGCATAATAAAAACAGCATAGATAATACATACTATCTAACCAAACTATGTTAAATAGAATCATATTATTTTAAAAATGTAATAAAACCTTTTCAGCTATATGTCATGACTGTGAGTAATACGTTTAACTCCAGTTCCATACTTAATAAAGGAAAAGACTGTGGAACTCGTACTCAATAAACATATTAAAGGTTTTCATGCAATGCGTTTGGAGTGCATGAAATATCAGACCAAGCTTCTGAATGTTTCTGCTTCTGTAGAGAAGGACAATCGTGTTAAGTTTACTTGTGCTTTAGCCACGGACACTGGTAATAAACTAGAAGTTAAGATTGCTAAGGTAGCTGTTCTGCCTACTGGTGATATTGTAATTTCTTATACAAGCAAACCAGCACAAGAGGTAGAGATTCGTTTCAATAATCTCGAAGTACTCGAAACACTTCGCTACATCATTGAAACGATTCGAACTTTCAATCCAAAAAATCGAGTTCGTGATGTCGGCATCTGGAAACTGTTCATCAATATGAACACCATCGATTTCGATTATATCGAAGAAACGAAGATTGTAGTTTTGCGTTTGGAAGACCGGGTTAAAACACACATGTATAAAGGTGAATATATCCACAAGAGCTTCGGACCTACTGATACTCTTAATTTGAGAACAGCAACCGACATGGCTTACAGAGCCATGCAATTCCAACCACGTCCATAGGAGTGTCAGTTGACAAAAGCTATCAAGTTAAAAGATTTCGACGCTGCTGAGTATCTTAATTCAGCAGAAGAATGTGCGCTCTATTTGAAAGAATTTGCTGGTGATGAAAATCAAGTTCTTTTGATTAGTGCTATCTCGGATGTTGCCAGACAGTCTGCTCTCGAAGTCAGTAAAGGCAATAAGGAAATGGGAATGGAAGCAATTATCAACGCCATGGAAAAAATTGGCGTTAAGATTGTAATCACTTCCTAATATCATCAACAACCATAACAGCATACTTTAAAGCATCATGGTAAATAAATCTTCCGCCTCTCTCTTGTATCTTGCTAAGTTTCTGAAGGATAACAATATCTTCGGAACAGAGATCCGTGTATTGATTCCTATCTGCGGTAATCTCACTGTTCATTTGGAAGCTTGTGAACATGGTGATGAATTATCCAGCATCGCTGAAATTGTAGCTGTTAGTGAAACACGTTACAAGGTCTATTTCATTTCTCAGAATTGCGCCAGTCGTGTATTCCCTGATTTCGAAATAAATGATGCTGAACTGCTACCCTTCTTTGCTATGTTAAAGGATATAGCCAATCGGTTAGTTCCTTTCATGGAAGGTAAATCCATTTCTCAGACGAACATTATCATTGGTAAAGATGATGAGGTGTTCTTCAATGAAGAGATGGTCTTTAACTTCTTTGGGAATTCTTCCAATAAGGAGCTTAAGCCTATCAAGGCTTTGATGCATAATTTCAAAATCAATGAGTTTGCAAAGACTCTTCGGAAGAAAATGCCAAATGGTGAGTGATCTGAAAAAACACCTGGACATTATCAATACGTGCTTCGAGCGTAATGGCATGAAGTTCCTATCGATTCACGGGAATGTCAATACTACGCACAATATGGTCTGTAGCTTTGCTGCTGATTCGTTGAGTGATCCAGATAAGTCTTTCAAGTTTGAACACGATCTCTCCCATAAACTTGAGACTCTTATAGTCAATCAACAAAACCATAATCCCGCCTATAATCTCCAAACCACCGAAACGGAGATTAAGAGTTTTGTCGAAGTGAAGAAACAAGTAGAAGGACTTCTCGGCGATGCCGGTGATATCATCAAAAGTTTCCTTATGGATTTTGCATTAATCAATATCGATTATCAAGATCTTCACACGATAAAGTTCAGTCTATACGATGGAATGACGCCTAGTTTGTTTATCAAGTTCTCGGAATATGAGTTCTTTAAACTTGATATCAAACATGTTTTCCGATCTACAGGTTTAGCAGAACAAGCTAAGCTTCGTCGAAATCGTCTTAAGCCATTAGAGAATACCAATCAAGAACCTACCTAACTGGTAGACAGAAGAAACTATATCGGTTTCTTTTTTTGCTTTAAAGGAATAGAAAATGACTCAAGCCTACGAATGCAGTGGTATTGTTTACGATCTCTTTCAAAACAATACAATCTCTGATGCTATCAAGATCCTAGAGGAGAACGGGATCAAGGTCAAGAAGGATACAGAAACGGAAAAGTATCTATTGATCTATAGCATGATCAGTTGCTCCAACTCGAACCCTTACGGCCAGAAGTGTCGTGGTCTTATCGTCAACAGTGAAGGTATGACAGTTGGTCGTAAATATGATCGCTTCTTCAACTTTGGGGAAATGATTGATATCACTGGTCAAGTCGATTTCAGCAGAGCCAAATACTATCCTAAGGAAGATGGTAGTTTGATTGCTTTCTGGTTTGATAGAGATCTGAATAAATGGCGTATCAGTACCAAGGGAACTATTGATGGCAAGGGTCCAGTCAAAACAGTAGGTGGACCACCCTATCAACTGTTTGATGAATTGGTCTATGAAACATTAGGCAGCAATGAGAAAGCTTTCCAACTTCAGATGGATATCGTTGCAAATGCTTTCCAATACGACATTCGTGATTTCAGTTTTGTTTTCGAGCTTTGCACTAAGCAAAATAAAGTGATCACAGATTACCAAGAAGACAAAATGATCCTCTTGAATATCTTCTTGAATCATCCTGATGAGTATCCGATTGATCAAGAATATTTCGATCAATTGGCTGATTATCTTGGTAAGACGTTCAAAAACGTTGAACCGGTGAAGGAGATTACTGGAATCAATACCAAGGAAGAAGCTCTTGAGTATTGTAAATCTCTAAACGGTCTGAAAGAAGGTTTGGTGGTTTACGATCCAGTAAATGGTATCCGTTTGAAGATGAAGAGTCCCCGTTATGTTTGGGTGGCGAACATCAAGGGTGAAGATGAAGCCCCTAGCTTGTCTAAACTCGCACAGATTCCATACACTGGTGAGATCGAAGAGTTCTCTGCCTACTTCCCAGAGTGGGCTCAGAGTCTTCGTTACATCAAGGAAGTTGTTGATTTCAGATTCCAAGCACTGGAAGCAATCTATAAGGGAATGTGTGTTTCTTCCGAGGATACGTCCAGAGAAGCCATGGCCCAGTTTGCAAAAGATCTGAGAGAACGTGTGCCGAATGCTTTCTATCAGAAACTTTTCTTCATGGCTAAGCGTCAGAACAAAACACTGCTAACCGTTTTTAAGGAAGCAGATGTTAAGTTCTACGTTGGTTTCTTTGAAGAAGCGCACAAGGAAATTCAAGCCTCTATTCCAAAATAAGTAAGCAATATATAATAAAGGGGAGTTAGAAATAACTCTCCCTTTATGCCACTTATTTAAGGTACACCAAATGGAAGACGAAACTATTGTTCTTAGCCGTGAGGATATTAACAATATTGTTACAGATGTTCGTGCATCTGTACAAGCCATCGAGAAAGGTTCTAAGCTTCGTAAACACATGATGAACATGGTTGCCATGAATAACATCATGCGTGCTTTTATCTACAACTATAGCATGGATGTAGATTGCAAGACGATTCAAGAAAAACTTCTTCAGACTATCTTGACTGTAGAAGCTCGAAAGGATCGTAAGTTTCTTAATGCTGATGTCAACGTCTTGAAAGAAGCAGTGGAGAAATACGATGTTCTTTTGTTTTCGGCAACAGAAGAACAGGTTTCAGAGATTGCACTATTCGTCAAGAATAATTCTGGAGACTGTAAGTACATCGTTAAACACGGCAAAGAACTCAAGTCTTCTCGCAATTAAGGAACAATCGTGGTTACTTTGGCCAGCATCTCTTTTTTGTTGTTGTTTCATTATGGTGCACGAAAAGGTAAACCGATACTCACTTTTATTGTTGGTGTTGTGTTACTCATTGCGCCAGTTTCTGTGGATGTTATTTTCCATGAGTACCGTGAAGTTGTAAAACGCATCGAAGCCGTTGAACAACAGAAACCAATCATCGAGAAGCAATCCCTGAAAAGAAAAATAACATGAAAACTTTTTTCATTCCGTGCCAAGCGTGTACGAGAATAACTTAAAAAGGTAGTCAAATGGCAGATATCATTAATGAGATGACAGAATCGCTGCGTAAACCTATTACGGAACGCATTAAAGCTGAGTTTACGACTCTTGCACACCGTACAGCTTCTGATATGGTCACCAAACATTTCAGTAAGTACAACATGCACACCCAAGGTGGTGTGATCAAGATGACTGGTCCTGGTTATCTTGAGATCGAAGCTATGCTCGATAAACTCTTTGGATCTGAAAAGATGAAAGAGAAGATGCAAAAGTTCTTCGATGAGAATTATGATCGTATCTTTGCTGAAACCATGGAAGAAGCAATGAAGCACGGTATCCGTAAGGAAATCTTTGACGATGCACGAGCGATGGCTAGTGCGAAAGCTAAAGAACACAATGTCGAAAGCAAAGACTAAAGTATTACAAACCTTCTTCTATACAGAACTTGGTAAAGCCTTCCTTCAATATGATCCTGTATTGGATCAAGTGAAGTTCATTAAAGCCTCCACCATGGAGTCTGATGGTGTCTGGCATTATCTTGCTAACTGGAGAAGTAAAGAAGAGGCTTTCAAGCAACTCCAGAAGATCAAGGACAAGAATCCTAACAATCAACGCGTGGTTCGTAGCATCGTCAGTGTGGTTTGTAAAATTAACCAATCACGTAAACGATATGTCAATCACTGGGTTGTCCAATCTTTGAACAGGAAGTAACATGCTCACTTCGGTAGACGGTATTTACCGTACATTCGATAAGAAGGCTTTCAATGTACCTATCAAGGTTCTTACCTTGTCGGCATAATACACCATAAGGAGCCTAGGGGAGACCCTAGGCTTTATGACGTATGACTAAAGAAGAACTCGGTAAAGTGGTTGTTGAGAAACATAATCAAGATCTCGATGACCATCAAAAGAAACTACTGATTGAAGGAAACTTTTATATCAGGAAGACGCTCACAGGTAATCTCAAGATTATCTTTCCACTAACCAAGAAGGATTATCCTAAAAAGGACAGCATAAAAGCCTAGGGTTTCCCCTAGGCAATTAGCCCTTTATTCGAGTGTACCACCAAACGAATAAAGATTTCTTTAACCACTCTTCTTAAGGGCACCACAAATGTCTAAACAAGAAATAGCTAAAGAATTACTCCAGAAATGGAGCCATGTCTTAGATTTCAACCAAGTTGAAAAACTAAAGACTGGAAAGTTCTTTATGAAAAGGGTGCAAGCTTCTTCTAGAAGTAAAGCATTCAAACTGTACTTCAATTAAAGTACTTTCATAATATATGGTAAAGGATAGCATAAAAAGAGTGACCTCACGGTCACTCTCTTATGGTTCTTCTTTTTTTTGTTGGATTAGAAGTTGCCAGTAGCTTGAACGGCAGAAGATGCCAGATTCGAAATACCAGGCTCGTAACCAACGTTTGCATTCAGAACTTCTTGGCTGATCTCGCGGATGAAAGCTTCACGCAGATAAG
>ERZ650312.8-NODE-8-length-74571-cov-5.926298_pt1 | contig 74571 bp, 89 predicted proteins | sample MGYA00376248_ERZ650312 | MGnify/ENA primary metagenome ERZ650312 (study PRJEB26733, sample SAMN07839316) | wastewater metagenome | biome: urban; feature: wastewater treatment plant; material: waste water | place: USA: North Carolina | collected 2016-07-28 ... | reverse complement strand
GTACTAAAACAACGACGCGTAAACCTTTTGAAACTGCGTAATCGAATTCCTTTTCGGTGTAACTTAAACCATCTTCCGCAACAGAGCCATAACGACCACCAATGATCAGCAGATAGTAATCACAGTCATCAATTATTTTTTTTATGAACTCCCATTGACCTTCATCAATTGCTGGGAACAACTCCATGCCTGCTGGGATGCAATCCATTTCCATCAGAGTCTGTATAACGTGTTTCCGTTCTTCTTCTAAATCCGTAAAAGTTGAACTTACGAAAACCTGGTAACGCTTATCCATTTTTATATTACCTTATTATTAAAATCATAAATCGTTTCCCCGCACCCATCAATCACTCTCTTCAACTCCTCATTCTCCACCTTCTCATAAACCACAACATCAAAAAAATAAGGCAGATTGGTCTCTTCTTCGAGAATATATCGCAGTTTGGCGAGGGTGTCTAGTGTGATCTCTTTGCCCTTGATGGCTAGGTCTATGTCCGAGGATGGGCGGTGGGTGCCGTGCGCACGGGAGCCAAAGAGTATGACCTCTTCTATTTGCGGGAAGCGGGCGAAGACGGTTCGCAAGGTCCGTAGTTCGGCTTCGCTTAGTCCTATCATAGCTTTTGTTCGAGGGTGGTTTTGAGCGAGAGCATTAGCGGATAGTACTCATGTGCTATGAGCCGCTCCAGTTCGTCAAGTATCGACTCATCGTATGTGTGTGCGGCTAGATTTCGCTTTTCTAAGGCTTCTAGCCATTTTGTACCATCCGCTATAAGCCCGTAGTCCAATGCCGTTTTGATACTCTCTCTTGGACTTTTGACATCGTAGCCTTCGGCGAGCAGGTAGTCTTTCATCAGCTTCCACGAAAGCTCAAAAGCCACCTCAAAAAACTGTATCATTCCCGCCTTTTCCACATCGCTAAGATGGGTTTTGGAGGCTACGGAGCCTAGATGAGTGAGGGATTTTGAGAAATTGGTAAACCGCTGTCTGCATCTGCTTAAATCACCCATCCGTGCCCCTTTATTTTTTGTATTGTCTTATTATGCCAAAAACAACTCAATACGCCTCTCTCCTATACGCCGCACGGATTATCGTGATGAGGACTAGCTCGTTTTCTCGTAGATATATGATGCGGTAGCCACCTGCTCGTTTGCGGTATTTGCCTTTATGTTTGCCACTAAGGGCTTTGTCATTTGAGAAGTTGCCTTTTTGTAGGTCTAATAGTTTTGTAGCCACCATCTCGTCAAGCTTGTCAAAGTATAGCTCTATCGCCTTTTCTATTAGGCTAGTTCTACTTTTGTCCAACTCTGCGGCGTAGCCGTCGCATCTCTATCGTATCCTTTTCAAGCCTAATATTTATCGCTTGTTTCGTATCCGTGTCTCTTCATGCATGCATCTTAATACTTAACCCCATAGTCATCACACAGTAGGTTCGTGTAGTTTACGGAGTCAAAATGTGGAAGTATTTTGCCGCATGTGTCGATTTCATCCGAGTAAAATATGCCGGATGTGCCGGCAAAAGCAGTCGGGGCAACGCTTCCGTGGTCTTTGTTTATGCTGTATGAAAATCTGAAGTCATCTTTTGGTTTTAGCCTTAGAGCCTCAATAGTTTTTTTTATTTTTGCGTTATTTGCATCGACTTTTTCGGCTAATTCCAGACTATTTTTGCCATCAATCTGACCCCACATAACAGAGATATAAAATGTTTTTTCCTGTTTTGGTTTTGTGGCAGATGCCCCCTTGCCCTCGGCCGCAAACACCAACCCACCCAAAACAAAAAACACCGTCAATCCCTTGATAGCAATACTATTTTTAAACACCGAAATCCTCCATATTTTTAGATAAATCAAAATACCCATACCCCATCTTTTTCATCGCCGTTTGCACCTCCTGCTTATCTGATACCTTGTGCACCGCTATCATAAACTCGTCAGATTTTGTATCGATAAACCCAAATTGCAGTCCATAATCACGGATAGCTCCGTCGCACCCACCCAAAAATGATTCCGACAAATAGTCTGCATCTTTTTGGGAGTCAAAAAATGCGATAGAGCCTAAGTCTAGCCGATAGTTTGAGTCTAAAACCGTGGCTAGCTTTGATTTTAGATCCGAAATACCGGATTTTACGTCCAATCTGATGATAAAATCCAGTTTTTCATCATCCAAAAAATCGACAAAATAATTTAGTGTCGTCAGATACTCATCATCGCCGTCGTAGTTTTTTAACGTTTTGATAAAAGCTAAAATCTTTTCGGCGCTTTTTGGCTCAAATACACACAATTCGGTAAGCCTCTTATATCCGTCCCTTTCGGCCTTGCTTAGCGGTTTCTCTTTTTTTCCGGATGCTTTCGGCTTTTGTTTGGCGGTCTGCGTGAGTAGTTTTTGTAGCCTAGCCATAGTGTTTTCAATCTTCGATATTATCTTTTCATCGTCTACGGCAAAATGTGATTTTGGGAGAGAAAACCACTTGAAATCCCTACCCCCGTAGCACCCCCGTAATTCAAGCTTGCCACCTATTTTTGAGACAAAATAAAATTCGGAGGGAAATACAAAATCGTTGCGGTCTGAGAAAATTATCGAAACCGGAAGATAGAAACTTCCGTATCCTGATTCATACCAAATCCCGTCATTTGAGAGTTGCACATACCCAAAAAGTCCGTCTGAATCGGAGGTATCCAAAAACTCAAAATTTACCGTATCGGCATTTTGGAATATAAAATCAAATACCCCGCTGTTTATACACGGATACTCTATCGGTTCACCGTAAAGCTTTTCTTCAAGATAGTAAATTCTGGCCAAAACTAAATTCTTTTTTTTGGTTTTTAGTAGTCCCAGTTTACCGTTTTTTCATATTCCGCCCATTTGAGAGCCAGATAGTAATCGGCGTATTCCAGTTTTTTCTGATCGACATCAGACCTACTAAAAACGTTCTGCCTAAAAAGCACCTTGCCGCCTTCAAAATCCATAAAAGCACACACCGAGTCGCCACCCCAAAAGTAGTCGTGCACAATGGCAAAATCATCCGGACAATCCTCTTTGTATGGCGCAAAGCTTTTTATGAATGCCAAAAACGGAACCATCTCATCGTAGTTTTCAGAGAAAATTACCATGCTTAGATGCCATATCTCGGTTGCTTCGTCGTACTCGGAATTAAAAATCGTATTTTCGGTATTTTTGAACCCTTCTATTATTGCTCTGTTTGTCGTATCTATATATGCTCTGAGTGAATCATCCAGCGGGCTTTTTGAGTACATCTCCCTAGAATCCCACCATTTGAGCCAGTTGTCATCAATGGTCGGCTCCAATGGCTTTTGAGCCAAAAACTCCTCAAGCCTCTCTTTTTTTACCTTTGCCCGCATAAAAAATGAATCTTCGTTTGCCATCTAAAAGACCCCTCAGAGTATAAAATTTTGTTATTTTTTCATTTTGTAGTTACTCGGCTAAATTTCTAAAAACCGTCATAACTATCTGCTTACCGTTTAGGGTATGAAAACTTGATATCCTCTCGACGTTTACCCTCTTTCCGACTCTCGTATACAGCTCATCTACACATCTATGGACACCGAACTGTTTTAGGTTTTCGACGATTTTGGATATATCGCTTTGGGAGACCTCCGGCCTTATCTGCGTAGTCGGCAGGGACATTATCTCCTCTCTGGTGCACTCCATAAGCCTGCACGCCGCATCGTTTACCTCCAAAAATCTGGATTCCCCTCCCCCGTCGGCAATCGACTGGATAAAGATAGCATCCGGTATCAGATTAAAGATTTGTTTGTATTTTGTATCACTATTAAAAAATTCCACTGTTTTCCCTATTTGTTATTTCATTAAATGCCTCCAAATTTTATAATGATACCCTTAAACCTAAAGATACTCTACAATACAATCCATTCTATGAAAAAAATACCTCTCTTAATCCATATCATCGTCATTTTGTCGGTTCTCACCGGTTGCTTCCAAAAAGCACCCAAACCGACATATACCGCATTGGTAGACAAAAAAATCCTATTTTCACTCTCATCTCTCTCAATCGAGTCCAAAAACGGACAGGCAAACCTGTTAGAGGAGGAGATAACCAAAAGAATCAGAGAGTCTATGTACTTTAGCAAAACCAAAAAAGGGTTTGTAAGGGTAAAAATAGAGGAGATAACAACAACCGAAGAGGGGATAAAAGGTGAGAGCGGACTACTATGGTTTTTGACCGCAAGGGTACTAAACTACAAGGTCACATATACAATAGCAGTAGTAAACGAAAAATACGAAGAGCTAAAAAAAGTGAGGAAAACGGTTGAGGTGATAACCGACAAAAGCGAAAAAGAGGCGGAGGTCAAAAATACCGCCAGACTCTTGGATGCCTTGCAAACGTCGATATATGAGATCTCAAAACTAGAATTCGGTTCGTTTTTGTACTAATTGATGCTCAAATTTCAGACAGAGCCGTAAATTTTTGGCAGCTTTTACTAAACGACTGCCGTTTTGGAGAGTTGGGCGTTTTTGACCCCTTTTAGACCTGATATCTCGGAGGCTATTTTTTCTATCTCGGATGGTCGCCCTTTTATGACGATAACCTCCAGACAGTCGTGATGCGTAACGTGCATATGGAGAGAACAGGATACGTTTAGCAGGTGTCCGTGTTGGATCTCAACCATTTTATCGGATAGCTCGTTGTGGTGATGGTCGTAAATAATAGACAAGACCCCGATACAATCCTCGCTCTCCTCCCATTTCTCATCCACCATCCTCTGACGTATCAAATCCCTGATAAACTCCGACCTCGAAGCATACCCTTGCGATAAAACATCTTTTTCCAGATAATCAAACAAAGACTGCTCCAGCGACATACTGAATCTGACTATTTTGTCCTCTTTTTTTTCGATTCTCTCCATACCTATAAAACCTCGTTGTCTTTTAGCGCTTTCGCCTCCGGCGCTCTTATTTGTTTTTGTAGCATATCAATTTTTTCTAAATTTTCTATATCGGATACGGAGGCGATACTCCCCTCTCTGACAACACCGCTATCGTATTTGTAAACGTTAAAACCGGCCTCATGCATCCCTAGCCTGACAGGTGTGGCCGTCGAATAAGTCGTGATAACTCCGTCAGAGTGAAGTATTTTTTTGAGGTCACAAAAATACTCGTACGTCCAAAGAGTCGGATTTTTTTTAGGGCTAAAAGCGTCTTGAAATACTATATCAAAGCCGCAGTCAAGCTTTCTTATAATCTCCCTTGCATCCCCGAAAATAACTTTTATTTTTACCGTTTCATCCTCGTAGTATCCGCACTTTGAAATCCCTGATATCATCTTATCCGCCCCAAGCTCATCCGGATATGGAAAACTGGCCAATGAAGCAACCAGAGCCTCATCCATCTCAGGCGAGATTATCTCTACTTTGACCCCTCTTTTTTTTGCCTCGTTTGCGGCACATAAAGAGTTAAAACCAAGCCCAAAGCATATATCCAAAATTTTGTAGCTCTCTTTTTTTGGGGTCAATTTAAATGCCGGATATATGTGTTTATACAACGTCTCTTTTAGTGCTCCGTCTTTTACACTATGGTAGTGTTCGTCAAAAATTTCGCTATAAGCGGTAAAACTCCCGTCTGCCGTCTGCCGTCTCATACATCCCCTAAAAGTTATATCTATATAATATTAGAATGAAAAAGCAAAAAATATATATATTGACGACTCTTTTATTGTACGGCTCGGCGCTTTTCGGCTTTTCCGAGAAGACAACTACGGAGCTAACAAATGCCGTAAAAACCGAATATCTAAAAGAGTACCCCTCAATAATAGTCTCAAATGTCATCATAACCGATATGTCAAAAGAGCAGCCGGACGATTCCAGACTGGTCGGCATGGAGCTTCAAAGGCAAAGCCTTACCAAAAGCTCATCGACTTTGATAGCCATTTTGGAAAACGGGCAAAAAAAGACAAAAAGGGTGTTTGTCAGATACGAGGTAGAGGCGTTGCTACCGATGCCGAAAGCCAAATATAACATCCAAAAAGATAAAATCATCGCCGAAGACGACGTAGAATATGAAAACGTCAAATTTAGATACCTCACGGCAAAACCGCTAGACAAAGAAGAGCTAGGCAACGTGATAGCAAAAAGATTTCTTCCGGCAGGCTCATACATAACAACTAGAGAGGCGGCGAGAGAATCTCTGATCCGAAAAAATAACGTACTAACAGCTGTTATGATAGACGGAGGACTGGAGATAGATATTGAGGTTACGGCTCTGGAAGACGGAAACGAGAATCAAACCATCAACGTCAGAACCAAAAACGGCAAAACCGTAAAAGCGGTAGTAAAATCAAAAAATAGAGTTGAGATCAGGTGAAAATAGTTTTATGCGTCAGCGGAGCCAGCGGTGTAAGTCTCGGTGTTATGCTCTATGAAGAACTCTCCAAAGCCGCCGATGTTTCGCTAGTCATATCGGAAGGGGCAAAAAAGGTATTTAAATATGAAATACCCCATTTTTCAAATGATGCCCTAGATGCACCGCCCTCTTCCGGCTCATACGGTGCAGATATGGTTATAGTCGCACCTTGTAGTATAAACACACTCTCAAAAATTGCCCACGGTATATCCGATACCCTCACAACGAGATGTGCCGCCGTAGCGCTAAAAGAGGGGAAAAAGCTAATACTGGCTCCAAGAGAGTCGCCGCTATCTTCTATCGCTCTCGAAAATATGCTAAAACTCTCAAAAACGGGGGTTACGATAGCGCCGCCCATGTATGCGGAATACAGCGATAATGACTCATTGGACGGGTTAAAAAAATTTATAGTCGGCAGATGGCTCGATATCGTAGGGATAAAAAATAACCTCTATAAACGGTGGGGAGAATGAAAAAAAAAGCGCTTTATCCAGGGACTTTTGACCCGCTTACGTTGGGTCACGTCGATATAGTTATGAGGGCTTTAAATATTTTTGACGAGGTAGTCCTAGCCGTTGCCGCATCGGAGGACAAATCCCCTATGTTCTCTCTTTATGAGAGAGTTATAATGGTTCAGGACACGTTTCAAAACAACGAAAGGGTCAAAGTAGAGCCGTTCAAAGGGCTTATGGTCGATTGTGCCTCAAAAATGGGTATATCTGTAGTTATCAGAGGGCTACGGGCGGTTAGCGACTTTGAGTATGAGTTGCAACTGGGGTACGCAAACCAAAGTCTAAATCCAGATATAGAGACAATCTATCTGATGCCGAGCCTAGAATATGCGTTTATCAGCTCCTCGGTGGTCCGCTCTATCCTAAAGCACGGCGGAGACGCTTCTAAACTTCTCCCGAAAAGCATAGCCGATTTTATAAAAGGGAAAGATTTTGTACGTAGCATTTGAAGGGATAGATACCTGCGGTAAAAGCACTCAGCTGAATATCCTAAAAAGCAAAAGGGGTGATTTTGTCTACACCAAAGAGCCGGGCGGCACGCCGCTTGGGGAGAAAATCAGAGAACTGGCGCTAAATTTTGCCGGAATCGACGAAAAGAGTAGGTTTTTTCTGTTTTTGGCCGACAGAGCCGAGCACATCCAAAAAATTATCCTCCCAAATAGCGGCAAAATACTCATATCGGACAGATCGGTAATATCCGGCATAGCCTATTCGATATTCGGTGGCCTTTGCAAGGATTTTGTATTGGAGGCTTCAAAAATAGCGGTAAATAGCGTCCTGCCGGATATCGTGATAATCCTATGGATGGACGAGACCACCCTATCCTCAAGGCTTCACAACAAAACAAACGACGAGATAGAGAAACAAGGGATACAAAAACTATTGCAAATCCAAAACGAGATGCCAGGTATTTGCGAAACACTGGGGATCAAATACCACAAAATAGACGCATCGCAAAACATAGAGGCTATTGCTAAACAGATTGAGGAGATTATCGGATGATTAACGCCCTTAGAGGGATGAAAGACGTTTTTTTTGAAGACGGCGAGAAATTTGAAAAATTTTTGGAAATTGCGGTTAAAAGTGCAAAAAACTACGGTTTTACACAGATAGAGACCCCTGTTTTAGAGGAAACCGGACTGTTTCTCAGAAGTGTCGGTGAGAGTAGCGATATAGTCGGCAAGGAGATGTATAGGTTTAAAGACAAGGGAGAAAACGATGTCTGCATGAGGCCGGAGGGGACAGCCGGTGTCGTCAGGGCTTTTGTGGAGAAAAAACTGGATAGAACGGGGCTAAACTACAAGTTTTATTATCACGGCACTATGTATAGATACGAGAGGCCGCAAAAAGGGAGGCTCAGACAGTTTCACCAATTCGGCGTGGAGTCCTTTGGGGAACAAAGCCCTTTAGAAGACGGGGCTATGATACTGATGGCGGCAGAGATATTTACAAAACTGGGTATCGGTTTTTCACTGAAGCTAAACTCTCTCGGCTGCAAAACATGTGTTCCGGACTACAGACAGTCGTTGGTTGAAAAACTAAAAACGGTCGAAAGCGAGTTGTGCGACGATTGCAAACGGAGAATCGAGACAAACCCGATGAGGGTTTTTGACTGCAAAAACGAACAATGCCAGACAATCCTAACAGAGTTTCCTAGAATCACAGATGCCCTATGTGACGAGTGCAAATCTGATTTTGAGACGGTAAAAAAAGCCCTTGACTGCTCAAATATCGGATATGAGATAGATAAAAATCTAGTCAGGGGGCTAGACTACTACACCAAAACGGCATTTGAATTTGTCTCAAACGAGATAGGGGCGCAAAGCTCCATAGCCGGCGGCGGAAGGTATGATGCCCTGATAGAGAGTCTGGACGGCAGACCGACTCCGGCGGTGGGATTTGCAATCGGAATAGAGCGGATACTGGATTTGATAACACTAGACGAAAAAAAACGAAACGGGGTTTTTGTGGCTCCGCTATGCGAAGACGGGGTTTTTGCGGCGTTCAAAACAGCGGCGGCGTTAAGACAAAAAACGGTAACACATTTAGGGTATGCTCCAAAATCGGCAAAAAACTATCTAAAAGCGGCGGACAGACAAAATACACTTTGGTTTGTCGGCATAGGCGAAGATGAGATAAAAGAGAATAAAATATGGCTCAAAAACCTCCAAACCAAGGAGGAGTCGAAAATCTCTTTTGAAGAGCTGGAAAATATCTGTTTTGAGGAAAATTAAGTGGTAAATTACGGTATCGACGTTTGGGGGCAGGATAGTTTTGTTATTGAGGACGGTTTTGTAAAAATCAACCACGGCAACAGACCTAATCTTGTAGATATAGTCAGGGAAATTAGGGAAAACGGGCATAAGGGGCCACTACTGCTCAGGTTTCCGCACTTAATCAAAAACCAGATAGAGCTTATATTTGACAAATTCAACTCTGCAATAAAAGAGTTTGACTATAAAGGGCAGTTTCGGGCGGTCTTCCCGTTAAAAGTCAATCAGTTTCCAAATTTTGTATCTCAAGTCGTCAAAACCGGAAAAAAATTCGGATACGGCCTTGAAGCCGGCTCAAAAGCGGAAATCATCATAGCGATGGCCTACAACAACGACAAAGCCCCGATCACCGTCAACGGCTTTAAAGATATGGAGATGATCAGCCTTTGCTTTATCGCCGCAAAAATGGGACACAATATAACTATTACGATAGAGGGGATAAACGAGCTAGAGCTAATCATCGAGGTAGCAAAAAGGCTTGGTGACCCGGTTCCAAATATCGGGCTACGAATCAGGCTGCACTCGGTCGGCATGGGGATGTGGGCTAAAAGCGGAGGGATAAACTCAAAATTCGGCCTCACATCGACAGAGCTTATCGAGGCCATGGATATGCTAAAATCGGCTAGTCTGCTTGAAAAATTCAATATGATCCACTTCCATATCGGATCCCAAATGGGGGATATCGCTCCTCTCAAAAAAGCACTCAGGGAGGCCGGAAATATATATGCGGAACTCAAAAAAAGCGGTGCGGTAAACCTAAATGCAATCAATCTAGGCGGCGGTATAGCGGTCGAATACTCTCAACAAAAAAAGAAGCTAGACAGAAACTACAACCTTGAAGAGTTTGCAAACGACGTTGTGTATCTAATGAAAGGGATTGCGGCGGCAAAAGGGGTAAACGAGCCGGATATATACACCGAATCCGGCAGATTTATAGCGGCAAACCACGCCGTATTGGTCGCCCCTGTGTTAGAGCTGTTCTCAAACGAATACGAATCAAAAGAGCTAAGGCTAAAACCACAAAACCCACCTCTTGTAGAAGAGCTTTTGGATCTATTGGAGAGCATGAATGAAAAGAACGCCGGAGAGTATCTGCACGATGCGATAGACCATATGGAGTCACTACTGACATTGTTCGATCTAGGGTATGTGGATTTGCAGGATAGATCAAATACGGAGATTTTGCTCCATCTAATCTCGAAAAAATTTATCTCTCTCAATACCGGCTCGCTCCAAAAAGAGATAAAAAATATGCAAGACAGCCTACAGGAGAAATACCTCCTGAATTTTTCAATATTCCAAAGCTTGCCTGATTATTGGGGGCTTGGACAAAATTTTCCTATAATGCCGATACATAAACTAGACGAGCAACCGACCAGAAGTGCAAACATTTGGGATATTACTTGTGATTCAGACGGAGAGATTAGCTTTAACGTCAAAAATCCGCTCTTTTTGCATGACGTGGATTTGCAAACGGAAGATTATTATGTCGCTTTTTTCAAGGTCGGAGCCTATCAGGAGGTTTTGGGGATGCAGCACAACCTATTTACACACCCTACCGAGGCAACGGTCTGTTTTGACGCAGACGGGGTTCATGAGATAACCGATATTATTCAGGCGCAAAACCTGATTGATATACTGGATGATATGGATTTTGACATCAAAGAGATTGAGATACGGCTAAGACACAAGATAGCAGACTCAAGACTTATCCCTGAAGAGAGGAAAAAAGAGATTATGGGAGAGCTTTATGTATATCTCTCAGAAAATAACTACCTTAGGACGGTTCAGTTTTAATGAATCTTTTTGCCCAGATACGAGAGGATTTCGGTAGCGTACTCGACAGAGATCCTGCCATTGCCTCAAAATTGGAGCTTTTTTTTAACTACCCTGGGCTATGGGCTATATTTTGGCACAGGATTGCCCATAGGCTCTACATCAGAGGCTTTAGAGTTTTCGCTAGAGTAATAATGGGGATCAGCCAGATATTTACTAACATAGATCTACATCCGGCCGCCAGGATAGGACGGAGAGTATTTATAGATCACGGTATCGGCGTGGTTGTCGGTGAAACCGCCGTTATAGGCGACGATGTTACCATATATCAGGGGGCTACGCTTGGCGGGGTGAGTTTAGCTAAGGGGAAAAGACATCCGACGGTTGAAAACGGTGTTGTTGTAGGCTCAGGAGCAAAAATACTCGGAAACATCACCATAGGTGAAAACTCAAAAATCGGAGCAAACTCGGTAGTCATCAAAAACGTCCCGCCAGACTCAACCGCCGTCGGTATCCCTGCTAGAGTAATCAGGAAAGGGATGGATAAAAACCCTTATGCCCACGATAAGCTTCCGAATATCGACAACGAGATATTCAAATACCTCATAAAACGGATACAGATATTGGAAAATGCCGTACAAAACGGTGAAAAAGATATAGCAAAACTGGATTTGGACCTAAATGACACATACGACGATTTTATCAAGACCCTAGACAAATAAAAAATTTCCGTTTTGCAACCTTGTGTTATAATTGACAAATTTGTTGATTATTACAAGGAGCCTTTTTTTATGCAAATACAACTCTCCAAAAGAATCGAAGTCCTCCAAGAATCCATCACTATAGCAATCTCCACACTTGCCAAAAGGCTCAAAGAAGAGGGGAAAGACGTTTTAAACTTCGGAGCCGGTGAGCCCGATTTTGACACCCCTACCCCAATAAAAGACGAAGCCAAAAAAGCTCTCGACGGAGGGTTTACGAAATATACGGCCGTAGAGGGGATAGCTCCGCTTTTACAAGCTATTGCGGATAAGCTAAAAAGAGAGAACGGTATTGAGTATTCTCCAAAAGATATCATCACATCAAACGGCGCAAAGCAGTCACTTTTTAACCTTTTTGCCGCCATCGTAGATGAGGGCGACGAGGTTATCATCCCTGCCCCGTACTGGGTAACATACCCTGAACTTGCCAGATTAAACGGCGGTATCGTAGTAGAACCGAAAACGGACGAATCAACGGGATTCAAGCTTACGGCCGATGAGCTAAAAAAACTAATCACCCCTAGAACAAAAATGTTAGTTTTGACCTCTCCATCAAATCCGACAGGAAGCGTCTACACAAAAGAGGAGCTAACGGCTATTGCAGATGTTTTAAAAGGGACAAAAGTAGTCGTTGCGGCAGATGAAATGTACGAAAAACTGGTATATGACGGTAAAAAATTTACCTCTGCGGCGGCAATTAGCGAAGATATGTATCAAAGAACCGTAACCATAAACGGTCTTAGCAAATCTGTTGCAATGACAGGATGGAGATTCGGGTATCTGGCTAGCCCAAACAAAGAGCTAATAAAAGCAATGAATAACCTCCAATCCCAAAGCACATCAAACATAAACTCCATAACCCAAAAAGCCTCTATAGTTGCCCTAAAAGGTGACGTGGACGGCGAAATAGAAGCTATGAGGGTAGAGTTTGAGAAGAGGAGAAATATAGGGGTTGAAGGGTTTAATGCAATAGAGGGCCTTAGTGTCCTAGCCCCCGACGGTGCTTTTTATCTGTTTGTGAATATCTCGAAAATAGAAAAAGACTCAATGAAATTTTGCAAAGAGTTACTCGAAAAAGAGGGCGTTGCGGTAGTTCCAGGGGTTGGATTCGGTGTTGAGGGGTACTTTAGATTCTCGTTTGCGACCGATAGTGATACAATTAAAAAAGGGGTAGAACGAATAGCCAAGTTCGTTAAAAACAACTATTGAGACTTTTGCTTAAATAGATGCCTCAATAGAGCAACTAAGTTGCGAGAGCGCTCGCTTTGAAGACCCAATTTTGGGCTTTGCTCAAAATTTGAGAACTAATCAGATGGTTCTACTAGAAATCAAAAGCTAAAAGTAGTGCCTCGCCGCTTTTAGCAACTCTCAATTTAGGCATAAAAAAAGCCCCGCCCAAGGGCGAGGCTTTTTGCGATAGTATCTAACTTATCTTCTAATCAACCGCAAGCCGGAACGTTGCCGCTGTCAGAACCGTACTCTTTCAGGAAGTCATGTAGGTCTTTAGCGTGATCTTTGAAGGCACCGTTAAAGTAGGCGGCAGCTTTTGGATCTTTTTGGTGTTTGTCTACTAGAGTTTTAGCACCGTTTGCAAAAATCTTATCCCAACCGGCTTGAGTATTCATAGCGGCACCTTTTACACCGTTACCGTGGCAAGATTTACAAGCTTTAAGATATAGCTTTTGTCCTTTTTCAACGCTTGCATTAGCGCCAACGGCTAGAACTGCCGCACAGACTCCTAAGAATAGAAACTTTTTCATTTTTGAACTCCTAATGGGTTTTACAAGCAAGATGATATGCTATCAAAACTAAAAGAAACTTTAAATTTAAGAGTAGTTGAACTTTAAATTTCGTAAAACTTATAGTTTAGAAACTTATAGAAAGTATTTGTTAGATTATTGCAACGAGCCAGAGGGGGAATTATTCGGAGTCTGTAAGAATTCTTCTTGCGCCGATAATTTTATTTTGAAAAAAATCTCCGTTTAAGCTATCAATTGCAACGGATCTACCTGTGCTAGGTGCATGTATAAATCTATTGTCGCCTATATATATGCCAACATGAGAGGTGTTTATTCTAAAGAATATAAGATCGCCTGGTTTTAAAGATTTTAGATCGACCGCTTTTCCGACGGTTCTCATCTCTCTCGAGCTTCTAGGGAGTTTAATGTCTGCACCCTCTTTAAAAACATAACCTACAAAACCGCTACAATCAAATCCTGAATTTGGATTACTACCGCCGCTTCTGTATCTTGTTCCCAGAAGGTCTTTTGCTATACTGGATATTTTCTCAAATCTTTTAGACAAAAAGTCTGTACTCTCTTTTTCGGAAGCGCTTTGAGTCTCTTTAGGTTTAACGACGATGAACCCATCCTCGTTTTCAGCTGCATTTAGCTTTGTCTGCCCTAGAGGTAAAAGCAAAGAGGCAATTATTGCGACAGTGTAAAATTTGAGTAAATTTTTATTCTTTGTAAGCATGCACTGATTCTACAGAAAAAAAATAGATTTGTCAACATTTTTTTAATTTTTTTGTAAATTTTCCGAAAATCTTTTATTACCGACTTTATAGTAAAATGGCCATCATGGATAAAAGAGAGTTTGATAACCATATAAAAAGCGGCAAGCCTATAAATTCGGTGTTACTATTTGGAGCTTGTGACTATCTAGCCGATTATTATGCCGATTTGTTGTTGCAAGGTGCCGGAGACGGAGCCGATATCATGAAGGCATATTTTGACGAATACTCATTTGAGACGGCAAAAAATTTCCTCTCCCAAAACTCACTTTTCGGTGACAAACTATGCCTCATAATAAAAACCGACAAAAAAATCCCGAAACAAGAGGCAAAAGAGCTTATCCTAGCCTCAAACAAAAACGATGCAATATTCATTTATAGATATCTTGGCGATATGAGCGGCAGAGATGAGGAGTATTTCAAATCGTTTGACCAAAAACTACACGCTTTTCACATTAGATTTTTTAACCCTTCGTCCTCCAGAGAGGGGGCTGTGTATCTGGAGGAATCAGCTGCAAGACAGAATATACAAATAGATAAAGATGCCCTCATAGAACTCGTTGAACTAAAGAGTCTGGATCTGCAAGAGGCGGCAAAAGAGCTAGAAAAACTATCGATGCTTGGGACAAAAATAACGGTTCAGGATATAAAAAAATATGTTGACGGCTCATCCGACGAAGCTACTGAAAAACTATTTGACGACATCCTGGCAAAAAAGGAGTTTTTCGGGCAGCTGTCGCACATCCTCGAAAAAGGGGAGCTGGACGAAACAAGGGTGATTCTCTATTTTGAGGGGTACATATATGAAATGCTCTTGTTTTTACTGTACTCAAAAGCATACGGAGAGGTCGATTCGATAAAAATCACCGGAAGAAAACTACCTGATTTTGTTGTAAGACAAAAGGCATCAAAAGCTGTCAAGCTAAATATAAAACACTATGCGAAAATACTCGACATCCTCTCAAAGGCCGATTTGAAGCTTAAAAGTTCAAATGTAGGCGATAAAAATGCAATTTTGATCAATGCTTTAATGAAGATTCAAAGTAACTTATAATATAATGCCGCTTCCAAAATCCTTACCATAAACCGATAGGTTTTTGGTTAATTCCAGAAGGGGCTTTAATGGCACAAAATTTATATGAGACGATGTTCGTCCTAAAACCAACTCTTACACCTGAAGAGACTCAGGCAAGAATCAATTTCGTAAAAGAGGTTATCACATCTCAAGGCGGCGAGATAGTTGCCGTTGACGAATGGGGTAGCAGAAAACTAGCATATAAAGTAGAAAAATTTGATAGAGGCTACTACTATATCGCTTACTTCAAAGCCGAAGGCAAAGCTATTCTTGAGCTTGAAAGGGTATATACGATTACTGAAGACGTAATCAAATTTATGACCCTTAGATACACAAAACAGGCAGAAGTCAAAGCTTGGAACCAAATGGTTGAGAAGGCGAAAGCCAAATCAGCTCCTAAACAAGAAGCCTAACAATGCTAAACAAGGTTTTATTAATCGGCAATACGACCAGAGCCATAGAGCTTAGGTATTTGCCCTCTGGGTCGGCTGTTGCTAAGACGGGTATCGCCGTTAATAGAACCTGGAAAGACAAACTCTCCGGCGAACAAAAACAGGAGACAATGTTTATTGATGTGGTAATTTACGGTAAATCTGCCGAAATAGCCAACCAGTATATGCTAAAAGGGAAAAAAGTTCTTGTAGAGGGGAGACTCGTACTTGAACAGTGGATGGATCAAGCGGGACAAAAAAGAAGCAGACACGTAATAGCTGTCGAAAGCTTTCAGTTTTTAGACTCCAAATCATCCGAAAGCTCCTATGAGTCCGGTAGTGACGACGGATTTGCAGATTACTCGAAACCTGCACCCCAACCACAGAATCATAGAGTTCCGGAAATGGATATACAAGACGACGAAATACCGTTTTAAAAGAAATAATAAGGAAAATAAAATGGCGGAAAAAAGAAAATATACAAAAAAACACTGCAAATATACCGAACTTAAAATCGATTATATCGATTATAAAGACGTAAAATTGCTAAAACACACTCTATCCGAGAGATACAAAATCATGCCTAGACGTCTAACAGGTAATAGCAAAAGTGCTCAAGACATGGTAGGTCTTGCGATTAAAAGAGCTAGACACATGGCGCTTATCCCGTACATCGTAGACAGAAAAAACGCCGTATCCGGACAAGACTAAGATTTTTTAAAAACATACAGGAGTTTATCGGGTTTTTTTCCATAAAGCCCGATCTCCACACACTCCACCACTTTCAAATCGGTAATCGACTCGATATCTTTTCTAGTGTGATAATGTTGGATTATCTCACCCTCTTTTCTATCATACAGCCCGCCTACCTGCTTTTCAAATACGTTTATATTAGTCGTCAAAATCCTATCTTCATACTCGGCATCTAGGACTACATACCTCTCGTCGTCTTCAAATGATATTACCCCGGGCGCTATGACACTAAAACCGTATTCGGTATTTAGATCTGCCAAAAAATACCCGCCGCTGTTTAGTATATTGCCGACACACCCAAAAAAATTCTTTAGTCCGTCTTTGTCGAGATAGTTTAATACGTCAAAAACTGCAGTTGCGGCATCGAATTTCTCTTTTACCTCGCACAAGTCAACCGCTTTTGCATCAAAGCCTGCCGATATTGAGTTTTCAACCATTTTTTGACTCAAATCTATCCCTTGCGCTCTGTAGCCTCTACCTAGTAGCCCAAGACCGAAAGCGCCGCTACCACACCCAATGTCTAGCACCGTAGAGATATTGTTGAATGTTTTTAGCTTTTTATAAAATGCCCCGTATAGTTTCTCGACGGTTTCGGAGAAATCCAGCATATCCTCTATGGATGCATATAGTTCTAGCCCGTTATAGTGCATTTTGTATTTTTTCCGTAAGAGACAAGATCTCTTTTTTTCTGGTTACAAAACTATTTTTATTTGCTATCAGTCTGGCAGAGGAGTGCATAATCGTCTCAACATCCGTAAGACCGTTTTGCTTCATCGTTGCCCCTGTCTCCATAATATCTACGATTGCATCAGCCAAACCTACAAGCGGCGCTAGCTCTATAGAACCGTATAGTTTGATAACCTCTACGGCCATCGCTTTTTTTGCAAAAAAATTCTTTGTAATATTCTCCATTTTTGTAGCGACACTGATTTTATGTTTTGAGTAATCTACCTTTTCGCCAACCCTCATACCGACTACGACCTTGCACTTTCCAAGCCCCAAATCAAGTAATTCAGCCAAATCAAGCCCTTTTTCCTCTAATACGTCAAAACCTACGACACCAAGATCGCATGAACCGTGATATACGTATGTAGGAACGTCCTGATTACGAACCAATAAAAACCTAAAACCGTCTTTTTCTAGTATCAGCTTTCTATCTTCAAATTTAAAATCGCTACCGAATATTTTGGAAAAAATAGCCAGCGTCTCTTCGGCTATCCTACCCTTTGGGAGGGCAATACTTAGCATTGTTGTTCCTTTTGTATAATTTTCATCATCCCTTTAAAAATCAGAGTATCGTCAACGACACATCTATCCTCAAAAAATTTCGACAAAAACTTGCCGTCCCCGCCCGTAAAATATATAAACTTGTTTTTTCCTGCCTCTTTGATACTTAAAACGATGGACGAGAGCAAACCGTAGCTAATCGCATCCTTCGTATTTTGCGGTAGCATAGAGAGCGAAACCCCCATATTTAGTCCAACATCCAAAGCGGGAGATATTTTTCTAACGCTCTCCTTTAGGGCTCCGATGCCAGGCAAAATAAACCCTCCAAGATGCATACCCTCTTGCATTATATCCACCGTAATCGCACTTCCGGCATCGACTATGATACCGTCGTTAGCGGCAAAACAGGCAACAGCCCTATCTATCCCAAGCCCCACATACTGGGTGTCGAATTTAAAAAACCCGGCAATATCCACTACCCTGTTTTTTGAAGCTAATCGAAAAAGAGCCGACGGGTTGACCGAGACGGTATATATAGTCTCAGATTCGCTAACAACAGGGGTTGACGATACAGGCTCCCTCCAAACGGCTCCATCTTTGTAAAAATGGTAAAAACTATTTCCGATGTCACACAAAATCATATTTTTTTATTTTTCTCTCAACGGATGATATTTATAAAGCGTATCTTTTAGGTTCTGTTTTTTGATATGGGTATAAATCTGCGTCGTACTGATGGATACATGCCCTAAAAGCTCCTGCACAATCCCAAGGTCGGCACCTCCCAAAACCAAAGACGTTGCAAAAGAGTGTCTTAGTGTGTGCGGTGAAACCCCAAGGTATTTTACCGTAATCTTGAAAGCAAAAATACGGCTAAGCTTGCTCCCTTTATAGTTTATCCACAAAAATTCACTCTTAAAAGGTCTATCGTTTAGATATTTTTGCAAAGCCTCTAACGCTTTTGCGGCAAGCGGCACCATTCTCTCTTTGTCGCCTTTTGCCGAACGTATCTTTAGCCAGCCATCCTCTATATCCGAGATTTTTGCCGCCAGTGCCTCCCCTACCCTAGTTCCGGAAGCGTACAAAAAAAGGATAAATGCCCTATCTCTAAGCCCTATCCAACCATCTGCAACGGCATCAATACCGGACAATATATTTTCATACTCCAAAAATTTCGGCAAAGAGGCCGGAAGCTTTGAGTGCTTGACTCTGGGACCCTCATCTCTCCACTCCTCTTCATGGCAAAAAGCGAAAAAGGAGTTTATAGAGGAGAGTTTTCGATTTAGCGTATAACCGTTTTCGTAACCGCCCAAAAAACAAAGCACATCTGCGGTATCAGCATTTATGGCAGGCTTCTTGATTTTATCCTCAAAGTCGGATAGATCCGACGAATAGGCCGCTATAGTATTTGCGCTAAGCGCTTTTATGACAGTTATATGCTCCAAAAAAGCCTCGGCCTCTTTGGAGAGTTGTTTTATTTTGCCAGCTTGAACTGTTTGTTGTCGTAAAATATCGAATCCCCGCTGGTAAATAAAAACCCGTCAAAACTGCTTGATAGACCGTAAAAAGGGGCTGAAAATTTAAAGATATTGGATGTTACCAAATTTACATCGGTAGCTATCAGATAACCCTCTTTTTCTACCGCATAGATGTATTTGCCGTAAATAGCCCCCAAAAATCTAGCAAAAGGAAATTTTTTCTCTTTTAGAACTTTCAAATCCGGATCGGTAAGGATAATTTTCCCGTCTTTTGTAAAGATATATACACCGTCTTTGATAAATACGATATCAACAATATCCGCATCCATAAAATTTGCAAACTTAGGGTTTATAGAGACAATCTTTGTAGGTGTTGCGGCAAGGAGCCTATTGTCTATGATGTCAAAAAATATTACGTTGTTGAAGCTCTTTTCACTACTAATTACTACATCCCTGACTATTTTTTTCTCATTAATATCAACAACCAAAAGTTTACCGTCTAGTGTCGGAAATATGATAAGTTCGTTGAGAAAATACGGAGCGGCTATTTTTGCGTTTACGGCAAACTCGGAATCGTTTTTTTGCTTAAAGAGCATTTTTGACTCTTTCATATCAAACAAAACAGATGTATTATCGGTGGATATAAATGCAAGCAGATTCTCTCTAGCCGATGCCGTGGCAACTTTTGAGTCAAATTTGTGTCTACCTATCTCTTTTCCGCCCTTATCAAAAATTAGCACATCGCCAAAGTCGTTTCCGGCCACTACGTTATTTTCACCGGATGATAAAAACTCATACCCTTCCGGCAAACTAAAACCGCCGATGCTCTTTCTGGTTACAAACTGTCCGTTTTTGAGAGTTGCCCCCTGAGCGTTGACCGATACTATAGGGGAGCTGATTTTTGAATCAAAATCAACATGACCGTCTATCTTTTTTGGCTCAAAATAACTCTTTGACGAGCAGCCGGAAAAAAGCAAAAGTGCGGTGAGTCCCCCGAACAGTATTCTGGTTTTTAACATTGTTTCGATCTCCGTTTGAAATAATTTTATATATAAAGTGCTGCCGCAAACGTTAACGTAACGGCAAAATAATAAACCGCTACGGTTTTTACAAGCTCTTTTGAACCGGTAAAAAAGCATATCATAAACTTTGACGCACTATTTGAAGAAACTGCCGCCATTATACCAAAAGCAGCTACCGAAAACTCCAAACCGTTACCGGCAACTTGCGATAAAGACAAAATAATCGCATCCACATCCGTTATGCCGGATAAAATACTAACCACATAGATACCGCTGTTTCCGACATACTCTTTTGAGAGCTTTACTAAGGCGACGATTGCACCGAAGCTAAGCCCTAAAATCATAGCCTCTTTCAAATCAAAAGGGTTTTTGTACTCAATCTCTACACCCTTAAAATCTTCTGTTTTGTTTTTGAAAAAATAATATACAACAACGCCGGCCGCAACGACAAACGTAGCAGCAAAAGCAAACCACATATCGGCTAACAAATTTGCGTTAAACAAAGAGACTAAAAGCGTAGCCCTGACTATCATAACGGTAGAAGCTAACATGATACCGACAGCTATTTTACCGGATGCCGATGGGACTGCCGAGGCTTTTTTTGAGAGCGACAAAGCTACGGCGGTTGAGGAGACCAAGCCCCCGATAAGTCCCGTAAATACAATCCCCCTATCTGTACCCAAAACTCTTACGGCAATATATCCGGCAAACGAAATTCCGGCTATCAAAACCACCATAAGCCATATTTTGTAGGGATTAAAAAGACCAAACGAATCTATAGTTTTATCAGGTAGAACCGGCAAGACCACAAAACTCATCGTCAAAAACAGTATTGCGGCGTTTAGATCATCTTTTCCGATGTATTTTTCAAGCTCCTGAATTTTGTCCTTTAGATTCAAAACAAGAAGTAAAACAACGGCTGAAAATACGACAAATTTCGGCTCTATAAAATTTAGCATCGACCCTATCAAAAAAGCACTCAAAGCCGAAAACTCAGTCGTCGAGCCCCTCGGTTTTTCACTATTTGCCAACGTAATCTTGGCCACTACAAGCAAAGAACCTATAACCAAAAATGAAAAAGGTAAAAAATACGGGCTAAACCCACCCAAAAAAGCAGACAGATACCCCAAAAACGCTATTATCGCAAAAGTTCTGCCGCCCCCAAACTCTTTTGATTCGGTACGGTAGTTTCGCATCTCCCTTTGAAGCCCGATGATAAAACCTAGCACCAAAGCCAGAGAGCTATTTTGGATAAAGATGTTTTCTGGCATCTATTTTTGTAGCGTAATAAACGAATGGGTCAGAAAATCGGCATACTCTCTAAGCTCCGATTTGGCATCTATTTTTGCGAGAGCCTCTTTTGCTTTTTTATAATCTTTTGCCTCAATAAATTGATAGGCAGCCGTAAAAAAAGCCATATCCTTATAAAAAGCGTTTTGTGCCGCCGCATACGAAAGTAACTTTGAAGGATCTTTTGAGGCTATGGCCGTCTCATATGAGGCAATAGAAGCTATAACCGGATTCGTCGAAGATGCAAGGGTAGCAAACGCTTTATCGTCGGAGCTTTTTGCCGCCTCCCTCATCATATACGCCTCATACAGCGGTTTGCTTTTTGATTCGAGCGTAGCGAGCGCCTCTTTGTCGTTTTTATCTTTTAATAGCTTTCCGTAGGCCTCGTTTGCTGCCGCTATTCTAGTATCGTCGTAGTATTTGTATCCTTCATATCCGGCGAATCCTGCAACAGCCAAAACTGCAACGGCTACAAATACGGTTTTATATCTTTTAAAAAACTTTTCAACCTTTACATACGCCGTTAAAAACTTCTCTTCATTGTCTATCTCGGTTTTTACCGCACCCAAATCCTCTTTTAGGCTCACTATGTTTTCCTTGCTATTAAGTTTTTTTTCATTTTACACTAACTTATTTGATATTTCAAAGCCAAAACCTCTGAACTTGTCGGTAGCCTTGGCTATGAGGAGATTTTTGAAATTGTCCGAAAACTCTATTTTCATATCTATCTCTTCAAATAAAAAACCTAGCCCCCTTAGCTTTACACCGTCTTTTTTTGTGCAAACCATTGTTTTTCCGGTGTTTTTATCAACAATAGATTGGATGGTTGATTTGTCAAAAAAAGTGTGGTCGGCAAAAAAATATCTATCTTCAGGTTCAATATCTATGTACTCTAAAAGTCTATTTGGATTCGAGATTGCGGTAACTACAAAAAATTTTTCGGCTTTTATCTCAGATACAACCCTTTTAAAGTCAACCCCCTCGACGGCTATCAAATCTGCAAATTTCTCAAAAAAAAGTGGATATCTATACGGGCCGGACGGAAGACAAAAAATATTTTTATACGGTTTTCGAGGTTTTAGCAAAACATCTAATTTTTCTATCGTAAATTTTCCGAAGCCGTCATCTAGTATCACTACATCGGCTCCAAACTCTAGCGCCTTAGCTATCCCCTCCTGCCTATCTTCCGACACTATAACCGAAGCATTTTTGCAAGCAAGAGCAATCATTACGGCCTCATCACCACCGACGGTCGCATCCACTTTTAGGACACCTGATTTTGATACTACGACCATACCTTTTGATTTTCTACCATACCCCCTACTGACAACGCAAGGGTGTCCAAAGATAGAACAAAGCTCTATAGTAAACGGACTTTTACCGCTCCCTCCAACAGTTAGATTACCGACTGAGATAATTGGCAACGGTTGCGGTTTTGGCTTTGTTGATAGTTTTTTATAGATGGAAACGGCGCAAAAAAGCGCCGAGAAAGGGAGCATAATGAAGGCGTATAAATAATGCCAGAACCTATCAAAGCAAAATAGCGCCTCTTCTATTTTTAGTATCAACAATAATCCTCTCTTGAGAATTGAGACCTCTGATTAAATAGATGTCTCAAAAGAGCAACTAGTTGCGAGAGCCGTCTGCTGAAGACCTCATTTTGGGCTTTGCCTAAAATGTGAGAATTAATCAGAGGGTTCAATTAATCAAAGCTCGGCTATTTTTGGAGGCTTGGTCTTAAATATGTTATTTTCGTATCTGGACATAATAAAATCTACCATCTCTTTGTTATGCCCTTTATGCATCGCCTCTTCAGGCTTAAGACCGTTATCGAAAATATCGAACATAGCGGCATCAAGGTCTTTATATCTGTACCCGAGTTCCTCTTCGTCGCTTTGCCCCTCCCACAAGTCGGCACTAGGAGCTTTGTTTATTATCTCGTCGATTACCCCCAGATGTCTTGCAAGGGCAAAAATCTGTGTTTTATATAGCGAACCTATAGGGTTTATCCCGCAAGCAGTATCCCCAAAAAGCGTACCATATCCTAAGATTATCTCACTTTTATTGCTAGTACCTACAACTATCGCCCTATCTCTGGCCGACACGTCATACAAAACTGCCATACGAAGCCTTGCCGCAAGGTTACCTTTTCTAAGTTTCGTGGATAGCTCCAGAGGGTAAGAGTGAAGCATATTTTTTATAGATACATGCTCGGCCTCTATATCAAACTTTTCGCAAAGCATCAGAGCGTGACTCATATGAACCGGATTTGTGGTATCGCTCGGAATCATAACTACAGACATATCGGCTCCAAACGCCTTTTTGCATAAAACAGCGGTAACAGCCGAGTCAACACCTCCCGAAAGCCCCAGTACAACCCTGCAAAACCCTATCGAAGCTGTCTCCTCTTTTAAAAAAGAGAGTAGTTTTTGCTCTATTTGAAACATATCGAGATTCATATCTTGACCCCCAGTAAATGTTTTTGTGTTTATTTTACCCAATCAAATCTGTGTCGGTTTTGTCTGAACGCTTCATAAGAGGCCGCCGCAACCGCCGATGAAAGATTAAGGCTTCTAAACTCCTCTCTCATCTCTATCGTTACCATGTTCTCTTTTTTTTGATCCATAATGGAAGTCGGAAGACCGGAATCTTCAGAGCCGAAATACAAAAAATCGCCGGCTTGAAACTCTATATCAAAGTACGATCTCTCTGTTTTTGTCGTAAAAAAGAAATGTCTATCCGTTATCGGATTTGAGGATAAAAAATCATTCAGGCTCTCCCAAAGGCAAAAATCCAAACTAGGCCAATAATCTAGCCCGGCTCTTTTTAATTGTTTATCTGTTATCTCGTACGGAATCGGTTTTACGATATGCAAACGATACCCTAAAGAGACACATGTTCTCCCTATATTTCCGGTATTTTGCGGAATTTTTGGAGATATTAAAACTATATTGAACAAACTTTACTTTATCCTCTATTCGGATATTTTTATAGTGATTTCAAACACGGCACCGCCCTCTTCATTTTTTGCCGACATATAACCGCCTATATGATTTTCTACTATCAGCTTTGACATATAAAGACCGACACCGGTTCCTTTGCCCTGCTCTTTTGTGGTAAAATACGGCTCAAAGATCTTATCCATTACATCTTCTTCTATGCCGCCGCCATTGTCTTTTACAATGATTCTTCCGAGATCTCCATTTACAAAAGTGGAAATATGAATAAAGCCGTCATGCTCCGGATTGTGAGACAAAATCGCATCTTTTGAGTTCGATATAAGATTTAGTATCACTTGCGAAAACTCGCTTGGATAACCATGACACGAAAAATCATCTCCTACTACCTCATACGATATGGATGAATTTTTGAGCTGCGCACCCACTATGTCCACGGAGTCTCGTATAATTTTTTGTATGCTAAAAACAATTTTCTCTTTATTGGGTTTAAAAAAATTCCTAAAATCGTCAATGGTTTTAGACATAAAATTTACCTGAGACATTGCGTTGTTTTCAAAATTCCTTATGTATTCGTCGTTTAATTCATCGAACTGTTTTGCAAGTCTAATATCTTGTATCATAAGCCCTAGAGCATTTAGCGGTTGCCTCCATTGGTGAGCAATAGCACCTATCATCTCACCCATAGCTGCTAGTTTTGACTGCTGAACCAAAAGCCTCTCGCTCTCCAGTATCTGCTCCGTCTGCTCTTTTACCCTCTCCTCCAAAACGGCATTTAAAACCTCAAGCTCTCTATTGCTTTTTTGGAGTTGTTTCGTTTTTTCAATAACCTTTAGCTCCAAAATCTCATTAATATTTTTTAGTTCACCCTCGTAGAGATGGTTTTTATTATCCATCTCCCTCAATGCATCAACAATAATTTTAACCTCATAGGAGCCTGTTTTATTGGATAGGGTCAATCTGTTGCCGGGTTTGTAATTTTTGAGTGCACCGGCTATCTCTTTTAGTGGAGCCAATAGATAAAACAATATACTAAGAAGGAGGATAAATACTACCAAAATTATGAGAATTGCATTATTCAAAAGCTTTTGGGCGGTTTGACTCAAGTTATTCAAAAATACAGAGGAGTACTTGACCTCCAAAATACCTATTCTCTCTTTTGTCGCCTGATCCAAAAGGGGTTTTGTTATAACAAACGGCTCATATCTATTATCCTTTTTGCCGGCTGCAAAACTAAAAACAGGTTTTCCGCTTTTTGCATCTATGAGGGCGACGGCCTCTATATTTGTATTACCTATAAGCGATGTTAAAACTTGCTTTGCGGCATCCTCCTGATCAAGATATAGATACATTTCAACCATAGGGGAGACGGTTGATACGACCTGAACCGCTTTTTCATGCTCACTTGCATAGAGTGTATCTTTTATATTCTCTTTGAAGGCGAAAAAAAGGTACGAAACAAGAACTACAATACAAACGACAAACACAAGGGCAAGCCTAAAAGCTATTGTCTGCGATAGCCTCATCAAATTGCCTTAACGATAGCATATAAAGTTTGTGGAAACTCCAAGCCTCTATCTTTTAGTACTTTTTTATTCATTAAGACTACCGGATGCCGCTCAAGGGTAACCGAAAATAAAAAACCGTTTTTTAGATTTTCGCTATCATATACGGCCGACACGGTATTTGTAGCCCTGATAAAGCTTTGCACTTTTGAGAGCTGTTCATGTGTTCCGTTTAGACAGTATATAAGACTTGGCCTAACCGGAGGACAACACTTATCAAACGTAGTGATCGTAACTTTTAAATTGTATTTCCCAAGTCTGCCGCCGAATTTATTTTCCAAAAATTGGGCGGCATACTCGGCCGTATCATCATCGCCGGAGCCGTGGACTATTATAAGCTCAATATTATCACCGACGACTGCTTTGCTTTTTTCAAGTATCGAAATCTTCGGCAATAAAGTCAGTTGCGTCTCAAGCAAAAAAGTGTTATACGAACCTGCAAAAAGCATAGCACTAAAAACTGCCGCCAAAAAGAGGGGTCGTATCAAAACCTACCCCTTACGGTAGCATATACGCCCCTCCCTTCACCGGGGTAGTCGTCGTTATATGTCCTAGGCTCGCTAGGATATTTTATTTTTTGGTCAAATATATTTTTGGCAGTTATCTGAATCTCTGCTTTGTACGGTTTTATTTTGTAGCCGAGAGATAAATCGGTAGTTTGCCATCCATCCAGCCGCTCTCTCGTATCTCCGCTCTCTCTGATTTTAGATCCGCTATATCTCCATGCGGCAGACCCCCAAACTCCATTGTCAAAATTATAAACAGCGTGCGTCTTAAGGGTATGGTTTGCGGTATTAGCAAGCCTCCGCCCCTCTCCGTCCTCGCCCCATTGATACGTATGACCCACATAAAAAGTCAGAGAGTCTGTTTTTGCCCTCCACTCGGTCTCACAACCGGTTATTTTACTTTTGCCGACATTTTGGTATTTGTTGCCGTTTAGCTTATTTATCTGATCGTAGTTTTGCAGATAAAACAGATCGAAAGAGAAAACGTTATTTTGCGAGAACTGATGTATATATTGGGTCTCATAAGCATAAACGACCTCCGGTCTAAGTTCAGTATTCCCGATTCTGGATTGGTTGTTCATTATGTAGAGCTCTTGCCATGAAGGATCCCTATGTGACTTTGAGACAAAAAACTTCAGCCTGTCTTGCTCGCTAAGAGAGTAGACCAACGAAACTCTCGGCTCCCAAACGGCTCCGTTTTTATTTCTTTTATCAATACTAAGAGCGGCATTTAGCGCCAAATCATCCGTAACCTCTTTGTCAAACTCAACATATCCGCCTATCGATGAGACATATCCGTTTTTATCGAAAGCCGGCAATCTATCGGAATAGTCTACAATTCCGACACCTATTGTTCGGTTTGTCATTAATGTCTCTTGCTCTACCGCTTTTTCCCACCTTCCTCTGATGCCGTACGACAAAGAGCCGCCAAAAACATCGCTCTCAAAGCTGTTCTCTACCGCATAACGCCTAATGGTTATTTCCGAGTATCTATATAGCCCGTCAGGATAAGTGATACCGGACAAAACCATCCCCGCCGGAGCCGTTATACTGTCTATAATAAAACTATCTTCAAAAACCGAGGCTTTAATAACGCCTCCGGTATCGGATATATTATATTTAAAGCCGCCGCTTATGTCATATCTTGGAAGCTCATAATTGTCGTCGTCTTGCGTCAGCGCATACGATATCCCGCCGCCGGCTCCGTGTTTATAGCCTATAGCCCTAGCATTCACAAAAAAGTTTTTGTTTGAAAGGGAGAGCGAGAGCGATTCCGTCTCGGTTTTTGCAGGAGCATATCCGCTTCTACCGAAAGGGACATTTATCGCTCCGTAGACACCCAGACCTGCGATATCCCTGCCGTATGAGAGCTTTTTTTCATCTCGGAGTATATAGGCATCCAGATGTAATGCAAAATCATCTTTTGAATAATCATAAGAGCCACCGACCCTTTTTTCGGCACTGCTACCGTATCCTGCAAAAACTTGCGAGGTAAAACTAGGCTTGTCTATTTGCTCTTTATAGGTAGTTACGACTATCGAACCGGCATATCCGTTACTCCCTTTTGTGTACGCACCGGGTCCCCTGATAACCTCAACTCTCTTTATGAGCTCTATCGGCATAGATAGATAAGGGGTATATCCGCCAAAATAAAGATCGTTAACCTCCGAACCGTCTATGATTAGCTTGCTCTGTCCGAACGCATACGGGTTTGAGCCTCTAAAGACAGGGTTAATCATACCGAGGCTATCGGTAGACATCTCAACCCCTGCCACAAGCTCTAATGCTTCCTTTAGTGTTGTTGCACCCACTTCTCTGAGCTCTTTATTTTCGAAAACACTCATTATATACGGCAGATATGTAATATTTTTTCTTGTCTGCGTTGCAGCTTTTCCGATATCAGCCAAATCTGTTTTTATATCGGCAAGAACCATACCCTGTTCCGCAAGAGCAAAGGAGGCTAGGCTAGAGATTAAAATTTTTTTTACCATAATATGGCTCGCCCTATATTTACTTTTTATCAGGTATTTTGCAAATAATATTTACTTAAAACTTAAGATAGAGTTAAGTTTTATATCAATTTTCTTTTTTATTAAAAAATCCATACAAAAACATAAAAATTTTTCTAACGATCAATATAATCAGATAAACTCCAAAACTCCATAAAAAAGCGTGGCCTAGTTGCATTGGATTCTCTATCAGCGTGATTCTCTCAGGATGCATGAAAAGCGACATACAGACCAAGATTGCCAAATATATCAAAAGCTCTTTTTTAATCTTTTTAAGCAAAGTTTCTCCTAAAAAACAATGTAAAAATCATAGCCGAAACAGGCAATACGGCAACCCCTATCAAAAATGGCACAACATCCAAAATACCATTATTTGACAGGTATAAAAAAATTATCACAAACAGGACATAAGAGAGAAGTCTAAACGGAAATAGCCAGCCCTTATATGTTTTTAGAAAAACGGAAAACTTTGACTCCTGTTTTTGGTCTTCCTCTTCATCTTCGCCATCTGCATCCATTGACTCACCGTCGGTTCTATTTTGCGGTGCACTTGAGACAACTTTCTTATATCCTAAAAATGATGCCGTCGCAACGAGTAAAAAACCGACAAACGAAGCAAAAAAATTTAAAAAACCGTTTGTGCCCCAAAAAATAAAGACACAAGCGGCAAAAACGGCAAAAACTGCCGCTAAAATCTTAGCTATCTCTGCCGCCACTATCCACTCTCTTATATTCTCGCTCTTTTGCCAACTCGTCTAGCTCTTTTTTTTGCTTTACATACGCTTTGTATACGTTGTTGACGGCAGCTCCGATGCCCCAGAAGACACCTAGCCATAAAAGCCAAGATTGATTAAAAAGGGTTTTTAACCCAAAACCTATCCCTACGCCTATGAGGATAGCTACCGGAATCGAGATTCCAAGAGATAGCTTGTCAAGCCCCTCTAGCTTTTTTTTATGCTTCGGCTCGTTTGATATGTTTTCATTTTCCAAATTATTACCCTTTTATGGCCGCAAAAGAGTCTTTAGCGGCATCCAATGTAAAAGCGACAGTATCATAGTTCATGACGGAACAGATAAACCCTGCCTCAAATTGGCTAGGAGCTAGATACACCCCTCTTTTTAGCATCTCTGAGTGAAATCTACCAAACAAGGTAGTATCACTGGTTAGCGCATCTGCAAACGAACTCACGGGATTCTCGTTAAAGAAAAATCCGAACATCGTCCCAACGCAGTCAGTCTGAACCGGTATCGAATATTTTGCGGCTGCATCCTTGATTCCATCCGTCAAAGCTTTAGCAAGCTTTTCGGCATCCGAATATAAATCCGGATTTTTTTGTAGCTTATCCAGTTGCGCCAATCCGGCCGCCATCGCAAGTGGATTGCCGCTGAGTGTTCCAGCCTGATATACCGCCCCAAGCGGACTCAAAACACTCATAACCTCTTTTGTCCCACCAAAAGCGGCGCACGGCATACCGGCACCGATTACCTTTCCGAATGTAGCCATATCCGGCCTGATCGATGTATGCGCCAAAGAGCCGCAAATAGAAGCCCTAAAACCGCTCATTACCTCATCAAATATAAGCAAAGCACCGTATTTGTCACACAGCTCCCTAAGCCCTGCCAAAAACTCCTCTTTTGCCCTTACGAGCCCCATATTTCCGGCTATCGGCTCTATAATCACACAAGCCATATCCCCTTTTGCCGCTTCAAAACACTCTCTTGCACCGTCGAGATCGTTATATTCGGCTAGATATGTATGTTTTACGACATCATACGGAACTCCGGGGCTGCTAGGATTCCCAAAAGTTGCCGCTCCGCTACCGGCTTGCACCAATAGTGCGTCGGAGTGTCCGTGATAACACCCTTTGAACTTTAAAATTCCATTTTTTTTAGTAAAGCCTCTGGCAACACGGATGGCACTCATAACGGCCTCGGTACCGCTACTTACGAATCTAACCATTTCGACAGGTTCATAGATGGCGATAATTTTCTCTGCCAATACACTCTCAGCCTCTGTCGGAGCTCCGTAACTGACACCGTTTTTTACGGCGGCCATAATAGCCTCTTCGACATCCGTATCGCAATGCCCGAAAATCAGCGGCCCCCAGCTTTGAATATAGTCCAAATATCGGTTGCCGTCGATATCTACCATATAAGCCCCCTCGCCTTTTGCGATAAACGGCGGCGTTCCTCCTACGCTTTTAAATGCCCTAACCGGAGAGTTTACACCTCCGGGAATTACGGTTTGTGCCCTTTCGAAAGCCGCTATACTTTTATCAAACCCCATTTTTTAAAAAACCTTTGTTAATATGCTAGTATTTTGAGATTCATTATACTGTAAAGAGGATTATATGATAGTTGACGAAACGCTACTTGCAAAACTGGAGAAACTCTCGAATTTGTCGATTGACGAAGAACATAGAAAAGAGATAAAAGGGCAGATAGAAAACATTATTACGTTTGTAGATAGCTTGTCAGAACTGGATGATAGATTGGAGGGGATAGAGTTTCCAAAAGTAGACAGACAACTCCCTTTTAGAGCCGACGAACCGATTAAAAATAGCGCCATAGAGATAATAGCCGCAAATGCCCCGAAAACCGAGGGTAATTTTTTTGTCGTTCCTAAGATTATAGGGTAACCTATGGCATCCGTCACGCTAGACAAGATACTAAAGGCGGTAGTCGGTCACGGAGCATCGGATTTGCATCTAATTGCAAATACCGAACCCCAGATAAGAATCTCCGGCAAATTAGCCCCGCTCGATATTGAGAAACTAGACACCCAAACAGTTAAATCTCTATGCTACTCCGTCATAACGGACAATCAAAAACAAAAATTTGAAGAGTATAAAGAGCTTGACTTTACTTTTACTATGAGCGGAATCGGTAGATTCAGGGCAAATTACTATCTGCAAAAAGGATCTGTCGCCGGAGCTTTTAGGATTATTCCTGAAAAAATTCCGACCCTTGATGATATAGCTGCCCCTACGATATTTAAAGAACTCATCGCAAAAGAAAAGGGGCTTATACTAGTAACCGGACCGACCGGAAGCGGCAAATCTACAACTCTTGCTGCCATGATTCACGAGATAAATCTCAAAGAGCGAAAGCACATTATCACAATAGAAGATCCGGTAGAATTTGAGCATGACCACATAAACTCTATTATTTCCCAAAGAAACGTCGGGGAAGATACCGATAGTTTTGCTTCGGCTCTCAAATATGCGATGAGAGAAGATCCTGATGTAATTTTGGTCGGAGAGATGAGAGACATGGAGACAATCAGAGCCGCCGTAACGGCAGCCGAGACCGGTCATTTGGTGTTTGCAACGGTCCATACCAACTCTGCCGTACAAACTATAAATCGTATAATAAACGTATTTCCACCGGATGAGCAGGCCATGATAAGAACCCAGCTATCGATGAGTCTGACAGCCGTTATATCGCAAACTCTCATACCCAAAACCGAAGGGGGAAGGGTTGCGATACACGAAATAATGATAAATAATCACGCCATAGCAAACCTGATTCGAGAAGACAAAGTCCACCAGATCTACTCTCAACTACAACTAAACCAAAACAAAACTGGGATGCAGACCCAGTCGCAAGCAATCATAGAGGCTCTAGCTCAGCTAAAAATCACCAAAGAGAATGCTTTGCGATTTGCAACAAATAAAGATGAGATAGAGAGGGCGGCAGTAGCAAGTAGTACTGGGGGTATGGACGGAAGGCTGTAACACCTCCACCCCCGCCTACAAGCTTGAAACCTTTTTAGACTTTATGAGCCATATCTAGCCACTCTTTTTGATTCCAAGGGTCTAGGCTTTTTACTTTTTTCATAAAGTAATCAAAATCGCTCGGTAGCAATGCCTGTTCTCCGTCAGAGAGGGCACACTTTGGATTCGGATGAACTTCAATATTGAAGCCGTCTGCTCCTGCCGCCATACCGGCATATCCGAGAGCCATTACATACTCTCTTTTCCCGGCTGCATGGCTCGGGTCTATAACCACCGGTAGATGTGTTAGGGTTTTTAAAAGAGGAACCTGAGCTACATCCATCGCATTTCTAAGTGCAGTCTCGTACCCTCTGGTCCCCCTAAGGCACATCATAACGTCTTTTAGCCCTTCGCTCATAAGATACTCTGCGCTCATCAAATGCTCTTGAACGGTACTTGCTATACCGTTTTTGAGAAGCACCGGCATATTTAGCCTACCTACCTCTTTTAACAAAGAGAAGTTTTGCATATTTCTAGCGCCAAGCTGTATAACGTCTGCATATTTGCATATTACGTCTATATCTCTTTCACTCATAAGCTCTGTTACTATCGGTAGACCGGTCTCATCTCTAGCATCTGCAAGCATCTTAAGCGCATCTTCGCCACCGCCTTGAAACGTATAAGGGCTTGTTCTAGGCTTAAATGCTCCACCCCTTAGCATATTCGCCCCTGCGGCCTTTACAGCTCTTGCGATAGCAATTAGAGTCTCGTACGTGTCTACGGAACAAGGCCCAGCCATAAACGCTTTATGTCCGCCGCCGACTTTGACCCCTCTGACATCTATGATAGTGTCATCTGGATGGAAATGTCTACTGGCAAGCTTATACGGAGCCGATACCTCAAGTACTTTTTCCACGCCGTCAAGTGCGCTAAGCGGTCTACCCGCCAAATCTCTTTTGTCGCCTATAATTCCAATAATAGTCTGCTCGTCACCCATAGTGACACTAGCTTTGTGTCCCCAGCTCTCTATCTGAGAGGCGGCGGCTTCTATCTGTTCTTTTGTGGCTTCAGGAGCCATTACAAGTATCAACTTAATCTACCTCTTTTAATAAAATTTATTCAGCTTTATATTATCAAAATAAGACAAAAAACAACTTTAATTCAAAACGTTGCCGTTGTCGTGTTTTATTAAAAACCGAGTAAAATCAACCCTTTTATTTTTGAGGTTTATATGCTCTCCATAAAAGACATCGATACTTTTTTAAATACGTTTCCGATCCAAAAAGACGAAATTGTACCATTTGCCGCAAAAGCAGGCGGCGGATGGCTTGACCCCGATACGGCGGTTGAATTTTGTAAAGGGTGCGGAATCTCTCTGTCGGAAACCGACGGGTATTTACATCTAAAAACGTCAACAAACTCCATAGAGGATACGGTCTTTTGCTTTGTCGACATAGAGACAAACGGCTCAAATCCAAAAAACTCACAAACAATAGAGATCGGTGCAGTGAAGTACAAAAACGGTGTTTTTACGGAGAGCTTTGAGAGGCTGATAAAAAGCGATCATCTCCCTGCCAACATATCCGAAATAACCGGAATTACAATGGCAGATCTAAAAAACGGAGAAAAAGAGAAAGACGCTTTGGCTGCATTTAGAGAGTTTTTGCAAGACGGACTATTTTGTGCCCATAGCGTAGATTTTGACTTTAGTTTTTTATCGCACAGAATGGAGTATAACGGTCTTTTTCCGCTTCTAAACAGGAGGCTATGCACATTAGATCTGGCAAAAAAAACACTAAAAGCATCAAAATACGGTCTAAAAACATTAAAACACGAACTCTCTTTGGGCGAAGATATACACCACAGAGCCCTTCCGGATGCTAAAAGCTCAGCATTGGTTTTTGAAGCTGCAATACAGGCTATGAAACAAAAACCAAACTCAATAGAAGAGTTGATAGCTTTTAGTAAATCAAAAAATATTGAGGCCGAATCACCTTTTTAAGCTTGTTTTATTCTGCTCTTTTTGTGGTTTTTGTACCGGAATAGGGTCTTTTTTTGTAGTTTCATTCCCGTCTTTGCCTAAAGTAGACTGTGTTTTATTTACATCGGCCGCATTAATCGTCTGAAGTAGTTGCGGAGCCTGCAAGAACCCACCCTGAACCATTTTTAACACAATCTGCTTAAACACGGGGACTGCCGTCATAGAAGCAAAATGTGCTTTTTTTGGCTCTACGACCAATACCCCGATTGTATAATTACTGGAGTTATGATCGTTTGCGAAACCAAAAAAGGAGCTGTTAAAGCTTCTGGCATAACTCCCCCCCTTTGCGATATGTGCAGTTCCCGTTTTGCCGCCGATCTCAAGGCCGTCCAGTTTTGTCCCTGTTCCGGTCCCTTTTTCGACAACTTTTTTCAGTATGTTTTTCATCCTAAGCGCCGTCATATCCGATATTGAACGCTTAACCTCTTCGGGCTTTATCCTCTCCTCAAAATCGTTTCCGTAAACTTTATCGACAATCTTTGGGGTTATGTATATCCCGCTATTGTTAAAGGTGTTATAAGCGGCCAAAATTTGCATAAAATTTGCCCTCATCCCATATCCGTATGAGGTAGTTGCTTTGTATATCTCATAAGCCAATGAATTTGGATTCGGCAGATCTCCTTTTAGTTCGTATGCTATATCTGTCTGGCTTTTGTTTCCGAATCCAAATTTTTGAAGCCCTCCTATATACTCGGATGGAGTTAGTCTCTGAGCAATTTGAGACATCACGATATTACTCGAAAATACAATCCCGTCTTCTGCGGTCATGTATGCCGCCTTGTGCTCGTCTGTTATGATTTTGGAGCCTATCTTCATTTTGCCGTTATATGTCTTTAGCATCTCGTACTGATTTAGTTTACCGGTCTCTAGCAGTATAGAAAAGACTATCGGCTTTATGGTTGAGCCAGGCTCATAGATATACTGGACGGCGTTCGCTTTCATGTGCGAAAAACCCTCTTTAGACATTTTATATTGAGTATATCTATTTGAGCTAGCTACCGATAGGACTTTCCCTGTTTTTGAATCCATAACGGCAGCCATTATCTCATCGGCCTCAAGCTCTTTTTTTTGATTGTCCAAGATTTTTTCTAGCTGCTTTTGAAGCCCCAGATTTACGTTTAGCCTCAGGTTCAAACCGTCGGAGCGGAGCATTTTGTCTATTTTTTCATTCAAAATCAGATTGCCGCCGACATCCTTATACCCTTGTATATACCCTACCCTATCCGGAGACATATAGTTGTCGTAAAATTTCTCAACACCCAACAACCCCTCCATTGTCTCTAATTTTGCATACCCTAGTACCGGTTCCAGTAAATCACCGTAAGGGTAGAACCTTAAAAACTCATTTTCAACTATCTCAAGGCCGTATCTGAAAGTTTTTGCCCCTACCGTTTTTGGGACGAAAATTTTCATTTTGTCTAGAACGGCAGAGAGCTGTCTAAAATTTTTGGCACTTTTTCCGTCAACTTTATCGACCAAAATAACCCTCTTGTCGCTTTTGAGCATCTGCCTAAGCTCTTTTTCCGGTATTGAAGAGTAGATTGAGAAAAGTTTTACAAAAAGCTCAAAACTTTCAGGCTTTATATTTTCGGGGTTTACGGCTACTGTATATGTTTTTTGGCTAATTGCCAATTTGTAGTTATCGGAAGTTACTATCTCGCCTCTAAGAGGGGTATCTAGTTCTTTTTTTTGGGCAGTAGTTTTAAATCTGTCTGACGTAGTAATATCGAGTATACGGGCAACAAATATGACAAACCCGATCACAAAAAGTACAAAGAGGCCTAGAATTTTGCTCGCTTTTGAACTCATCTAGACCCTATCGTTATAGTTAGCAAAAAGCACAACTACATTTGTGTTTTAGATATCTCTTTGTAAGCCGATATCGCCTTGTTTCTAACTTCAAGCATTAGCTTCATAGATAGCTCTGCTTTTGAAATAGCTATGGCGGCCTGATGCAAATCTTTTACCTCTCCGGTAGCCAAGTCCATACTGGCTTTTTCGGATTTAACCTGTTCATCGTTTGTTGCATCCAAAACTTGTTTTAGAGCATCGGAAAATGAGGAACCGCCAAATCCGGCAGACTTCTGGGACTTATTGAGACCGACTGTCGGTTCAATTATATTTCCGACTTTATTTAATAAATCTGCCATTATAAACTCCTAACTTTAGCCTCTCATCATTTCGATAGCGCTAGTGGCCATTGATTTTGCGCTCTGGAAGGCAGCGACGTTAGCCTGATATGCTCTTGTCGCTTCAACTAAATCGGCCATTTCTACAACCGGATTAATATTTGGGTATGCGACATACCCTTGCTCGTTTGCATCCGGATGATTCGGTTCGTATCTTAGCACAGGTTTGCTGTCGTCTCTGACCACTTTATCCACAACCACACTCGTAACCGGAGGCTTAGACGTATCATTGAGCCCTATTTTTTCATCGAGTGGATTTTCATACTTATGAAAATTAGAGTTTTTTTCTAACTCTTTATTGTAATGCTTGTCAAAATCGGTAGCTTTAAATATTACGCTCTGCCTTCTGTATGGACCGCCCTCGTCGGTTCTCGTAGTATTTGCATTGGCTATATTTGAGCTTATTAGATTTAATCTAAATCTTTGTGCGGAAAGCCCGTATCCGCTTATATCGAATGAACTTAAAAACGACATCTACGATCCTTTTACGAAGTGCTTTTGCTAGCGTCTATAACAGACGAATATATGGCTACGTTTTTCTTGTAAGCGTTAATCAAAGCGGTATACATAGTGGAGTTTTTGCTCATCTCGCTCATCTCCACATCCAAATCCACGCTATTGCCGTCATTTCTTGCCAAATGCCCGTCCCTATAAAACATAGTAGGCTTAGGCGGATAAGCGGTATCGGAAGGATCTATGTGCCCGTTTGCTGTTTTGGCAAGCTCTAGTTTAGGCTCTTTAGCACCGTATACTTTGTCTGCCTCTTTTTTTAGTACCTGCTCAAACGATATATCCCTAGGTCTATACATAGGAGTATCGATATTAGCTATATTGCCGGATATCATATCCTGTCTGACAGCTCTAGCATTCATAGCCGAGTTGACAAAATCGTTTGCGGCGCTAACCGAAAAAGGCGAACTAAACATCTATCGACCCCGTTTGTTTTATAAATTTGTTCAATAAAAGCAAAAGCCATTCCAAAAAAGTAGTCTCTATAAAGCTACCATAACCAACCGTTATAAGCGGCTCTTGGTTAGAATTGTATCAAAAAAAATTGAGTTTGGTATCATGGTAGACAAAAAACTATTTGCGCTCGTTGTCGCTACAATGACTATAGGCGTGATTTTTTCTTACTCTCTGTCTACATATATATCTATTCAAGACAACCTAAAAATATCATTCCTAATTAAACAATTCGGTGCAGCCGTAATCGGAATTATAGCTATGGGGATTATGTCTCGGATGGACCCGGACAAAGCCTTGGCAAAAATAGGGGTTATGCTGTTTGCCCTATTTTTGTTTTTAATGGCCATGATGCCGCTACTCCCCTCCTCTATTGTCCCTATGATTAACGGCGCTAAAAGATGGATAAATATAGGGGTCACCAACCTCTCTCCGGCAGAGTTTTTCAAAATAGGTTTTATCTACTTTCTGGCTTGGAGTTTTAGTCGAAAATTCTACTACAAAGACGAAGAGCATAGGCTTAGGGATGAGATCAAACTATTTGTGCCGTATGTCGTAGTTCTTGCGATTGCGTGCTTTTTGATAGTAGTTATGCAAAACGATTTGGGACAGGCTATAGTTATATGTGCTACCCTGTCCGTAATGTTGCTTTTTGCAGGGAGCAGCTTTAGGTTATTCCTCAGCATTTTGCTAGCCGGAGCCGTCGGAGCCATAGTGTTTATCGTCTATTCGAGCTATAGACTAAACAAGGTACTACAATGGTGGGCAAGCATCCAAGACTATATCCTATCTAGCCTCCCCGCTTTTATGGCCGATTATCTACGGGTTGAGAGAAACACTCTGGATGAGGCTTATCAGGCTACGCAATCGCTAAATGCAATCAATAACGGAGGGCTATTCGGACAAGGGCTAGGAAATTCGGTATTCAAACTGGGCTACGTCAGCGACATACATACCGACTTTGTCCTTGCCGGAATCATTGAGGAGACCGGATTTTTGGGTGCCGGAGTGATAGCGTTTTTGATTATCTCGATTATTCATCGGATTTTTAAAATCGCCAACAGAAGTGAAAATCCGGTTTTTTACCTGTTTTGCGTCGGTATCGCCTCAATGATAGGTTTTCAATTTTTGATGAATGCCCTCGGCATAAGCGGCGTTATGCCGATAAAAGGGATTACGGTACCGTTCATCAGCTATGGCGGGAGTTCCCTTTTATCCCTTAGTATAGCAATAGGCATGGTGCTTATGATAAGTAAAAAGGCAAAAATGTGACAAACATTAAAATTGCAATAACCGGCGGTGGAACCGGTGGACATCTCTCTATTGCAAAAGCGGCAAAAGAGGGGTTTTCGGCACTTGGGATAAAACCTATTTATGTCGGCTCAACATCCGGACAAGATAAAAAATGGTTTGAAGCAGATGAGGATTTTGAAAAAAAGTACTTTTTGGCCTCTACCGGGGTTGTAAATAAACACGGAATTGCAAAAATCATCACACTTCTCACACTCTTATCAAACATAGCCAAAAGCATAAAAATAATCAAACAAAACAATATAGATGCGGTTTTTAGCGTAGGCGGATACAGTGCCGCACCTTTGGTGTTAGCCTCAATATTAACCGGAAAAAAACTATACATACACGAGCAAAATGCCGTCAGGGGGGCACTAAATAAACTGACGGCCCCTTTTGCTACAACAATTTTCGGCTCTTTTGAACCAAGCTCACCACTCAAAGACTACCCGGTCAGAGAGGCCTATTTTGGCAAAGCCAGAATAAGAAAAGAGGTAAAAACTGTAATTTTTTTGGGCGGTTCACAAGGGGCAAAAAAAATAAACGAACTAGCCCTTGCAATGGCCCCCGTACTCAATACCTACTCAATAAAAATAATCCATCAAGCGGGCGAGAGGCATTTTGAGGCGGTAAGCAACGAATATAAAAAACTAGGGATTGAAGCCGACGTATTCGGGTTTTGTGATACATTGGACGACAAAATAGCGGCCTCGGATTTTGCAGTAGCCAGAAGTGGAGCGGGTACATTATTTGAACTAGCCGCCAACAATCTCCCTGCCTTTTTTATCCCGTATCCGCATGCTGCAGGGAATCATCAAGAGTTTAATGCAGCCTTTTTATCTGAGAAAAATTGCGGTTTTTACAAAAAAGAGAGCGATGTCACCGAAGACGATATTCTGAGGATAATATTTGATACAGAAAAAATAAACATCGCATCAAAAAATCTTGCACACATCATCTGCCCAGGCGGAGCCGCCAAAATAGTCGAATACATAATCAGCCGTCAAGGTTGATTTGCCATAATTTGGTAGCAATACAACTAGCTTAATTATCCATTTCTGCCAAAAAAATAAATTGATACTAATTCTTATTGACATCTATCTTGAAAAACTTTATAATACCGATTATTAAATTTAGTAGGAGGGAATATATGTCAGCAACCTACAATCCGCAATCTATAGAGTCGATAACGGTTTATGCGAAAAAATTTGACCCAAACAAAGCCTCTATGCACGCTTCAAAACTACCGAAAAACGGACTCAAATCAAAGTTTAAAACGATGCTTTCGATGGTGTCTGATAAAGACTTTAAAATTGACCCAAAAACAAAGCTTATATATGTAGGCGCTTTGGCGTATATAGTGATGCCGTTTGATGCGGTACCGGACTATATACCTGGGCTTGGGCTACTAGACGATGCGGCAGTCATAAAAATAGTATGGGATAGCTCTTTGGCTGAGATAAAACGTTATTTGGGGTTTGCAAGATAGATGTTTAACGAAAAAAATATAGAAATTTTATCGGCTCATATCACCGTAGCCCATCATATAAAGGGGCGGATAAGATACAAGATAGATCCAAAGATACAAAACTTCAAAAACGAGATAAATCTTGAAGCCTTTGAAGGGTTAGATAAAAAAATCGACGGAATCCGACAGGTATCAATAAATAAGTTGGCAAAAAGCCTAACCATAGAGTATAGCCATACTGTTTTTGAGCAATCTTTTTGGGAGGAGCTAGCCGTATCAAAAGATTATGCACGAATCGCCGAAAAACTAAATAATCTTATAAAGGGGGATTAGTGACGCAAATAAATAAAGACCAAACAAAGCTTATCGATAAAACGATAGACGAGACAAGTCGGATGCCGACAATGCATCAGGCACTCCAAATAGCACTCTACGACGAATACAGGGCAAGGGCGACATATAGCGGTGTTATGGCCGCTTTTGGGGCGGTATTGCCGTTTGTAAATATAGTAGAGGCCGAAAACAGACACATCGCCGAACTAGAGTTTTTGATTCAAAAATACGGGGTGGAACCGGTTGTGGACGATTGGTTTGGAAATACTCTTGTCGAACCTACGCTGATTCAAAACTGCGAAGTCGGTATAGCTGCGGAGATAGATAACATCAGAATGTATGACTATCTATTACCGTTCGCCGAGCAGCCGGATGTCAGGGATGCTTTTTATAGATTACAGGCGGCATCTTTTAATAACCACTTGCCTGCATTTAGAAAATGCGTAGCCGATAGTTACTCGCAAACAAACGTAGCGCCGCAAAACGGAGCACAAACCCAGATACCACAAAACTTTATGGATGCGATCAAGGGCCTCACCGGGGCAAATCCGAACCTAAATACTATCCAGTCATTGTTTCAGGGGATGGGGAGTGAATTTTTACTAGGTGCCGCCGCCGGAGCCGTTGTTATTAGCCTTGTAAACGGCGGAGGGCTAAAAGAGCTATTCAGTACAACAAAATCAGAAGAGGAGTAAAGATGTTGCCTATTTTACCGTTTATAGCAGGAGCCGTCATAGGTGTTGCCGGAGTGTTGATAGCCGGAGACAAAAGAACCAAAAAAAAGCTAATTGAGGGGAAAAAGTATATCGAAGAGAGATACGAAGAGGGTAAAGAGAGCGTAGTGGCAATATCCGAATGCGTAAAAGAGAAAGTCAAAAGTAAAAAAACAGAGGCAGAGACCAAAGCAGATGAAGCTGAGAGTACGGATGAGCCAAAATAGCGTTTATCACTACGGTGTTAGCGAACCGCACGCATTGATGCAAGATTTTACGGTCGGTTTTGTAAGCGGAGCGGTAGTAAGTGCCGTCAAAAACGGCGCCAGAGAGAGCACTCAGGGTGAAAAGATAAAAGACGGCTTCAAGACAGCAATCCAAAGCGGGATAGCAGCCTCTGCCATATCACGCTCAAATAGACAAATGATGCATGGACATTTTTTTGATGCGATGCTCTCACTGGCCATCGGCGGGACTGCAGTATATACTATAGAAAAATTACATGAGACAAAAATCAGCAATAGGGGTAACAGATGAAAAACGGGTACAAACACCAAAATCAACAAATGAATCCATTTATGGGACAAAACACCGGACAAAATCCGTACTACGGCAATAATACCGCAAATGGACAGTTTACCGGAGACTATCAGGCACAAGGGTCTGTGCAAAACCCATATTACGGGCAGCCATACGGACAACAGCAGTACGGACAAAACTTCAGCCAAAACCAAAGTATTTTTCCAAAAATAAATCTGTTTGGAGAGACCCCAAGCGATAGATTTTTGAGGGGGCTACTGATTGGGGGTGCAGCGGCGTATTTATTAACAAACGAAAAAGCACAAAAGGCGGTTATAAAAGCCGGAGTAAAAATATTCGGCACATTGGCCGGAGGAGTTGAAGAGTTTAAAGAGAAGATTATGGACGTAAAAGCGGAGATAGAGGCCGAGCAAGAAGAGGGATTGGAGTAAAAAAATGGCCGCACTTTTTGAGAAACTAACAATAGCACACTCCACCGATAAACGGATAAGGCTCTCTTACAAGCTAAAATCAAAACGTGATTTGGATGAACTGGAGAGTTTTATATCGGCATACGAATGGGTATCGTCAGTTAGGGTCAACAGTGCGGCACATTCGATAGTGATCGAATATAAAAATATCAAACAAAACGATATAACGGCAAAATTGCTATCTATACAAGATAGCGATGTGGTCGAAAAAGACGGAGTATCGGATTTTAGAGAAGAGAGGATACTCCCTCTTGCCTCACCTTTGGCCGCCCTTGCCGCAACACCGTTTTTACCAAACTCCCTAAAACTTCCGGTATCGGTACTTGCTACACACAAAAACATCCTAAAAGGTGGTTCGTATCTTTTAAAAAAAGGGGTAAGTTCTGAGGTTTTAGAGAGTTTGGCAATAGCTATTTCACTTTATAGAAAAGACTATTTTGCCGCCAATACGACAAATTTTTTGCTTGAATTTGCCGAATTTATAGAAGAAAACATAGAGAGAAAATCGGATTCAATGCTTCAATCACTACTCACACCGGACATCAAAGAGGTTTGGGTAGAACGAAACGGAGTTGAGATAAAGATAGATTTTGGCTCTCTAAAAGTCGGGGACATAGTCATCGTAAACGCCGGGGATACAATGCCGATAGACGGCACGGTAATTAGCGGTGAGGCTTTGATAGATGAATCATCTATGAGCGGCGAAGCGGTGTATGTCAAAAAAAACAGAGGAGAGAGGACGGTATCCGGAACTATCCTAAAAGAGGGAAGACTAAGGGTTTGGGCTGAACAAGTCGGAGAACAAAGTGCAACATACAAAATAGCATCAATGATAAAAAACTCCCTCGCCTCAAAATCAAATGCCCAGATGGAGGCATCAAAACTTGCGGATAATCTGGTTCCGGTCACTCTAGCCCTCGCCGGACTCTCATTTTTGGCAACCAGAGATTTGGAGCGTGTTGCGGCCGTATTTCAGGCGGACTATTCGTGCGCTCTGAAGCTAGCGACTCCAGTCGCTTTTAAATCCGGAATGTATCAAGCCGGAAAATCCGGAGCACTCATAAAAAGTGCCGACATACTGGAAAAAATCGCATCTGCCGATACCGTAGTGTTTGACAAAACCGGAACACTCAGTACCGGAAAACTTGTAGTGTGCAACATCATATCACTTGATAACAACTGGGATAAATACGATATTTTGTCGTTGGCGGCAAGCATAGAAGAGCATTATTTTCACCCTATAGCCGAAGCGGTCGTAGAGGCGGCAAAATCGTGCGATACCTGCAAACATTTTCACCATAGCGAAGTTGAATTTATCGTAGCACACGGTGTCGGAGCATTTGTAAATAACAAAAAAGTAGTAATCGGAAGCAGACACTTTTTGGAGGATGACGAAAAGATAGAGTTTGATATTTCGGATGAGATCATACAAAACGAATTAGAGCTAGGACGCACACTCCTATATATAGGCTATGACGGAAAACTACTAGGTCTTATCGCAATGCAAGACGAGACCAGAAGCAATGCAAAAGAGACGATAGAGGAGCTAAAAAAACTAGGGATCAAAAAAGTAGTCATGCTCACCGGAGACCATGAAATAAAGGCAAAAGAGATAGCAAAAGAACTAGGCATAGACGAATACCGCTCACAGCTATTGCCGCAAGATAAGTTAGAGATAGTAAAAGGATTAAAAGCAAACGGTTCAAAGGTTATTTTTGTCGGAGACGGGATAAATGATGCACCGTCGCTAGCGGCGAGCACCGTCGGTATAGCAATGCAACGAGGGGCAGATATAGCCAGAGTGAGCGCCGATGTCGTACTCTTGGAGGATGACATAGGGATGGTGTCTTACATCAAAGAACTTGCCGACAAAACAACACAAAAAGTATCCCAAAACTATAAAGCCACGATAGGGGTTAATACTGCAATTTTGACACTAGCAACATTTGGCATACTAAATCCGGTCTGGACATCGGTACTACACAATGGAACAACCATCGGAGTATTGATGAATGCGCTAAAAAGAGTAAAAACAAATTCGTACTATCTAAAAAGGAGGTTATCACAATGAAAGATGAGCTAATAAACTCAAACGGCTGCGCATGCTAACAAAAAACAAGCATGATTAAGTATTGACGGGGGTTATTTTTGAAAATAACAATCAAAACTCTTGACAAGTAACTTTTTATACGGTATTATTTTAATATTGATTTTCAAAAAAGGAGATTCGGATGTCAGTTCTAGTAATAGGCGGCGACTATGTAGACCATATCAAGGGGACCCTTTTTAGCCTTGGTGCAAATGATATAGAGCATTGGGATGCAAGGGGCAAAGATATAACACGAAAAAAAATTCCGGAAAAAACAGAGTGTGTCGTATTTTTGACAAGCTATCTAAACCACAATGCAATGAATCACTTTAAAAAAGAGGCGGCAAAAAGAAACCTTAAGACAATATACGCAAAAAGAAGCGTTAGTTGCGTATATGAAGAGTACTGCAAAGCTTTCGGCAAACCTGATTTTGAAGAGAGATGCAGTTGCAAAAATGAATGCAGAAAAGATAAGAAATGGAACTGAATGAAAAAAGATCGGCCAGATGTGGAAAAATGCATATTGGAATATTCTATGCAACCGTGATTACACTGGCCGTAGCATCAGCGGCAAAACTGATACTCTAAAAATGATTGTTTTGAAAGGCTGCCGTGTATTTCATCCGCCAAAGACACTCCTTAGTCAAATGGCAGCCTTTCAAAACAATCGAAAGCGGAGAGCAAAATGATAAATCTGACACAGGCAAAACCGGAAAAAGAATACACCATAAAACAGTTAACGGCAAAAGAACCGATACGTGCAAGACTGCTATCGTTCGGCTTTGCAAAAGGGAACAAAGTTACGGTACTAGAATATACACTAACCAAGCAGACTTATGATGTAATCATAGAAGATTCGCAGGTTGCCCTCAGAAAAGAGGAGGCCGAAAGCATACAGGTGGAGGAGGCATAATGAGCAAAAAAACAATCAGGGTGGCCCTCATAGGGCAACCAAACGTAGGAAAGTCACATCTTGTAAACTCAATTACCGGAGCCACATTACACGTCGGCAATTTTTCCGGTGTTACCGTTGAGAAAAAAGAGGTTATATTTGAGAGGGACGGATACGAGATCACTATAACGGATCTACCGGGTACATACAGCCTAAACGCTTATTCGCCGGATGAACAGGTAACAAAGGATTATATACTAAAAGAGAGTTTTGACCTTATTTTGAATGTAGTAGATGCAAATTCGCTACAAAGGAATTTAGGGCTAACGCTACAACTTCTTGATATGAATAAGAAAACTATCATTGCAGTAAATATGATAGACGAAGTCGAAAAAAACGGCGGCAGTATCGATAACGAAGAGATCTCGAAAATGCTAGGTGTCCCTGTAATGTTGGTATCGGCCAAAGAGAAACGTGGAATTGATGAACTTATCAAAAAAATCCTAGAGATGTACGAGTTTGGAAACGGGACGAATAGACTAAGCTACGATCAGCACATCGAAGAGGCATTGTCTGCTATGTCTGAATCACTCTCAAAAGATCAGGATTTAAAACCTTTTGCCAGATTTATATCTGTAAGGCTTTTGGAAAACGATAAAGAGCTATACAAAACAGTCCACGACAAGCCTGTATTTTTAGAGTTTCACGACGTTTTTACAAAAGAGAGCGAAAACCTCCGAACGTTAGCCGGCGAAGATGACACAATGGCCGTCATCGTGAGTGCCAGAATCTCAATAGCCAAATGGATATGCCAAAAAACAGTAAAAGCAAAACACAAAGATAGCATCACGGAGAAAATCGACAACATACTTATACACAGAATGGTAGGCCTACCGATATTTTTGGCATTAATGTGGCTACTTTTCCAAATGACGTTTACCCTAGGCGAGTATCCTATGGGGCTTATCGAGGATGGATTTGCATTTTTGGCGGAACAATCGGCCGCATTAATACCTGAGGGGGTATTCAACAAGGCCATGTCAGAGGGGGTTATACCGTCGGTCGGAGCTATCATCTCATTTTTACCTAACATTTTGATACTGTTTTTGGGGATAAACCTCTTAGAGCAAACCGGTTATATGGCCAGAGCTGCTTTTTTACTTGACGGTATCCTAAAAAAATTCGGCCTTCACGGTAAGGCATTCATTCCAATGGTTACCGGATTTGGCTGCTCTATTCCAGCTTATCTGGGGGCTAGAACCCTTAAAAACCCAAAAGACAAGCTGATTACAATGCTAGTCATCGGGTTTTTCTCTTGTTCGGCCAGACTACCTGTTTATGTTTTGTTTATCAGTGCCTTTTTTGAGCCGGAAAATGCCGGAAATATCTTGTTTGCCATATATATTACCGGAGCCGTTATGGCTCTTATGGCCGCTAAAATCTTGAGACTTGCCCTTTTTAAAGGGGAGGCCGAACCGTTTGTTATGGAGATGCCAAAATACAGATTCCCGTCCGTAAAAGGTATTCTGAGGGATCTAAAGATAAAAGCTATGATATTTATCAAAAAAGCGGGTCTATTTATCGGTACGGCATCAATGGTTATCTGGTTTTTGGGTGCTTATCCGGCGAATGAACAGATAGATGAGGCGTATGCCCCTAAAATAGAGGCCGCCATAACGGAAGATGCCAAGAAAGAGTTGCAGCTAGCAATGGGGGAAGAGAAGTTGGAAAACAGCTATATAGGCATTATCGGCAAGTCGATTGAACCTATATTTGCGCCACTCGGATTTGACTGGAAAATGTCTGTAGCCACAGTAACGGCACTGGCTGCAAAAGAGGTTGCAGTGGGCACTTTGGCTACACTAAATGCGGTAGAAGCCGGAGACGATGAGCCATCAGAAAGCCTAGTAGAAAAAGTTAGAAAAACAATCGACATAAAAGCAGGATTGGCATTTATCGTCATTGTAATGATTTATTCTCCATGCCTTGCGGCTATGGGGACGTTTTTCGCCGAGGTCAGAGAGGCTAAATGGAGGGCGTTTTATCTAATCTATCCAAACGTTACGGCGTGGCTTGCAGCATTTGGGGTATACAACATCATGGCACTTTTGGGATTTTAAAACTACAGGCGGGATCTCCCGCCTCAAAACCTAGCGACAGCCACACTCCTCTGCACTGACGTGACAAGAATTCTCAAACTCTAGCCCCATAATTTTTGCATATTCGTCTATCAGGGGTTTTGCCTCTTCGTTATAGTCATCCGAAAACTCTATATCTACCTCACCGCCGCCGCATTCGTTGCGTCTGATTAAAACCGTAGGGGTCACCTCATACTTTGCAACCATCTCGTCCATCGTGTCACAAAGTTTTTTTTTCTGCTCTGCACTCTCAAAACAAATCGTAATTCTTAAAAATCTCTCTTCACTGCAAAAGTATGCTTTCATATTTTTTCCTCTTTGTAGATATTTTTCATTCTACTTTAACGGTGATAAAAAATAGAGAAAATCAAAACACAAAGAAAGTAAAAAAACCAACGTGTGAAAAATAAGGGCAAAAATACTAAATATGCCCTTCAGACTCCGTTATCCACAAATCCTCTTTGTTGACAACTCCGGCATCCTCAAGCTCCGATAAAATCAAAAGAGCCTCCTCGTATCTAGCCTCAAACTCCTCTTTTTTTGTTACGTATAACGCTTTTTGTGTTTTGGAGTACCAATACGCCCAGCCGATAGAGGCCAAAAATAGGCCGTATATCTCTAACTGCCAGTTTTTCATATCCAGTAAAACTATAAAGTACTGAGCAGAAAAAAGGATAAAAAACTCAATAGACATAACCGTAAGAAGGGTTGAGCTTTGGGAAAAATCCAACGTGTATTTCTCGTTGTCTCTCAAAAACGACAGATGGGAGTTTAAAAGCTCTATCTTTTCTTTAGCCTCCTCCCCTGCCCTTCCGGTAGTTTTTACATCTCTAAGATGTATATTGCTGATATTGTATTCGGTATTTAACGTTTTGTATTCAGCAAGAAAGTCCGGATTGTCTATCAAAAAATGCTCTATCTCTTTTTCATCCATATTTTTGAGACCGACTTTTTTGAGGATATCTTGCAATATCCCGTCATATAGCCCGATAGTCTTTATCTCAAGTGCGACTCTTTTTATGTTTATCATCGTTTGGCTCTCTTGTTTTCTTAAGTCTACGACCCGAATGGGGTCGCAGAGTAAAAAAACTATATGCCGTAACTAGCGGTCTTGTCTTTTGAAGGGAGGAAAATTCCGATAAGCCCTTTTAGACCAACCGACATAATTATATTGAACAAAAATATCACCCAAGCAATGAGTATCATGCTTCCGCACACTCCGGCAAGAGCCATCAAATCATAGTATTCACCGTTAAAGTACATATGTCGTCTAAGCATACCGTTGAGTCCGGCCATACCCATAAAGGCACCCATGCCGATACCGCCTATGAGATGAAGCCAAAAATGGATATTTGCCAGTTTTTGACTCCATAGCTTCGCCCCGTTTGTCACAAGAGGGAAAAGCGCATAAACGGCAGAATAGAGTGTCATATAAAGACCGACGATAATTGCTATATGTACGTGCGCTCCGATAATCCACTGCGTATTATGCAAAACCCTATTTAGCCCCATATCGGCTTGTATAATCCCTGCAGGAACAGCGAGACCAAAACCGATTAGACCGCCGAGAAGATACTTTAGTTCATTCGTCATCTTAAGAGGTCTGGCTTTCCATAGCGTAACAAGGGTGATAAACAGCGCAAGCCCTTGCGTCAGCAGTTCAAATGCCGTTACCATCTCTCCTGATATCAGCTTCATCATCTCCGGTTGACCCTGATCGCTAAGGAGGTGATGCGACCATACCATCCAAGAGACCAAAAGCTCAAGCATCAAAGCCGCCCTTGCGATATTCTCCATAAATAGCTTTTGCCCCGTAATAAGCGTCGCCAAAAGATACCACGAACCTGCAACATAAATAAGAACAAGGCCGTCTGCAACAAGGTCAAGTCCCCACCAAAACCAGTTTTTATAAAGTAAGGCATCGACACTTGAGACATCCAAATGAACGCCGCCCAAGCCGGCCAACAAAAACACGAGAACCAGTACCCCGGCACCCAAAATAACGAGAGCGTCAAGGAATGTATCTACCGTACCTCTAAAAATCGCAACAACCGGAAGCGCCAACGCCGGCTCTTTTGAGTACGGGGGTCTGCCTGTTATCTTATGCCAAAGATTTAACATGCCGTCGATACCGAAACCTGAAATAAGCAACTCTTTTGTGGTCTTGTTCTCATGAACACCGACTTTTGCAAAAATAGTCGCATAAATGTTGTAGATAAAGCACAGCGTACCGGTCATAATAAGGGCAACACCGGTTATAAACACTACACCGCCTATTGCACTAAACTGTTCCGTATCGGCAGGAAGCGGCCAATAGAGCGTATATAGCGGGGCATAGCTCCAAATAAATGCCGCAAACCACGCAAGTGCGGTACCTATGGTGATTTGCAGCCATGTCCAATTTGCCAGTTTCACACTATAAAGCGGTTTTTTTGTCAAAAACGGAACCAAAAACGTAAATGCCGCAAAAACCAGCTGATACGTCGAACCGAAAATTCCGACTATCGGGTGAACCGTCATAATCGAAAAAAAGTGGGTTGGATCTGCAAACTCCGGCTGTGGAGCTAGTCTAGGATGTATCTCCACCATCCTCATAATCATCCCCTCAATAGAGGCCAATCCATAAAACAAAAACGACATAACAACTGCTCTTAGGGTCACCTTTTGCAAGGCACTAAGCGAGTTGTGGTCGAATTTACCGTCGGCTCCGCCAATCAGGTCTTTTGTAAAACTCATTGCACACCCCCTAGCTTGCTTACTTCATCATCCGACTCCTTGCAACCGCTCACCACGACCGCATCGGCAACTCTCAGTTTTGCCCCCTTAGGCCCTGAATATTCGGTAGACAAGATAGTATATGTCCCGTTTTTTCTAAACGTCCATAAAAGGTCGTTTTTTGTCCCGGGATTTACCTGCATCTGAGTTACCATCGTATGATCTTTTCTAAAAAGACCGAATCCGTACGTCAGATCTTTTGATTCAACCTCAAATAAAACTTTTTGATTACACCCTATCTGCATCGGAGACTCTGGCAGAATAAACTCCTGCTCTCTTGTCGTAGGATTTTTCCCGACAGATATTTTAAATACTTTGTCAGGTGTATGTTTGTGTCTCGTTATATCCTCAGATACCCATGGGATAGCGTTGTAGGTAAAAATATGGTGCCCCACCCCTGCAACTACCAAAAATGCCATATAGCCGTAAAACGGGATCCTGACCAAAGGGCTTGCCTCTTGCCCTTTGGTCAGATTAAAACCGAACCACGCAATTATGGAGATTATCAGTAGCGCATATATAGTGTAGGCGACCCAGTGAAACTTTAAAAGCTCTAGCGAGTCTGAAAAAGTCATAAGCCTCTCCTGTTTTAAAATGGCTAGGAATTAAAGCAAAAAAGGAGAGAGGTTGTATTGACGACCGTCAAGTTTTTAAGATAAAAAAGTCTTTAATATGAAAGATATGAAGAAATAGTGGAAATTGAGGGGCTACAAGGCTCTTTTTAGTATCCCCTCAACCGTTTTTTTATCGTACTCTTTGTATATCTTTGAACGCAAGGCGGCAGTTGCTACGTTTTCGGCGATATACGATATTTGACTCTCTTTTATCCCTATCTCGCCAAGCCTCGTCGCAAGCCCCAAAGAACGTAGCCACCACTCAAAAGCGACTACACCCTCGTCGCCTGTTTTTTTGAACAGTTTTTTTGTAAACCTATCAACCCTTTTAGGCTCCCTCTCCCTAAACCATGACAACCATGCAGGGAGGACTACCGCAAGCCCCTCGCCGTGGGCAACGTCGTACATAGCGCTAATGGAGTGCTCCAATAAATGGTTTGCAAAACAATACCCCTCGGCTCCGCATGACAAAATACCGTTTAAAGCAAGTGTTGCAGACCACATAAAAGAGGCTCTGGCATCGTAATCTTGTGGATTCTCCAGTATTTTTTCAGTATCTTTTACGATTGTCCTGAGTAATGCTTCCGATAGTCTGTCGTTTAATCTTAGATTGTTTTGCTTGCTCAGATACACTTCCAGTATATGAGAGATAGCATCTACGGCGGCAAACGCCGACTGTCTATTGTCAACCGACATCGTAATGGATGGATTAAGAGCGGAAGCTACCGGAAAAATTAGATTGGAGCCGAAGGCATATTTTTTTTGCTCCTCTTCGTTTGTGATTACAGAGACGTTGTTCATCTCGCTACCGGTTGCAGCGAGAGTGAGTATTGTAAAAACAGGGAGAGCCTTTGTCGGAGAGGTTTTTTTGTCAAAAAAATCCCATACATCTGCATCATAGTAAAATCCAGCCGCAATCGCCTTTGCCGCATCTATGACGCTTCCGCCGCCGATAGCCAAAATAGAGTCAACCTCATTTTTTCTAGCCCACTCTATCCCATCATGCACAAACGACAAAACAGGATTTGGCCTGACACCGCCAAAATCGGTAAAGCCGAGTTCGTTTTTGATAATCCTTCTGACGACTCTATCGTAGAGGCCGTTTTGTTTTACACGACCCATACCGTATATTATCATCGTTTTTTTATAGCCACCGTCTTTGATATCGGCTACTATTTTTAGCTCAGCTTCCTCACCGAAAATGATTTTTGTCGGGTTTTGAAAAACAAAATCCGTCACCGCATCACCCCTCTTGTAAGCCGTTTTGGTATCTCAAAAACCCTTTTAGGTACTCCTCGTTTTGTGTCTCTTTTGCATATTTAATCACAAGGACGTTTTCGGTTTTATTGATATATACGTCTATTATCCCGCTCATCCCTTTTAGCCCGCCTATAGCACCCTCGTCCAGCATGTCTATCTCAAGATACAAAAATGAGGCTTTAATAGGGTTTTTCATTTTTAGCATATAGACAAACCACAGAAATGAACAAAAGGTAAGGACAAGCGATAGTGTTTTAAGGTCAGCATAATGAAGCAGGGCACCGCCGATAACACCGCCTAAAAACACACCGAGATACTGACTGGTAGTAAAAACACCCAGAGCCGCACCCCTTTGGCTAGCTTTTGCATATTTGCTAACGGTGCTTTGGAGTAGAGGTTCCAACATATTAAAGCCTATAAAAAACAAAATAGCGGCGGCAATAAACAAATAAGCGCTAGGTGCTACGCCAAATAGAAAAAACGCCACGGTATTGATAAAAATGGAGGCCAAAAAAATCTCTCTGATTTTATTGTATTTCTCGCCCAAAATAGCGGCCACAACCATAAATACAAACCCGAAAAATAGTGCCGGCAGATAAACCAGATATAGCTCCTCTTTTGCCCATCCGAATTTTGTAGTAAGCTCCAAAGGGATAATCATAAAGGCAATCGTAAGCAAAAAACCGTGCAAAAACATATTTACATACATTTTTAGCAAATCGGGATCCGTCAGTAGCTCTTTGAAACTAGGGGCTTCACCGTCATAGGCATGATGGATTTTTGGAGGGTTAGGGATAAAAAATATCAGGTATAGCATTGCAAAAACAGCTAATCCGGCCGTAATAATGAAGAGTTTGTCAACACCGTAATGTCCGCCGACATAAGGCCCTATCAGTATGGCCGCCGCAAAACTCATAGCAATTGCGCCACCCATCATAGCCATCGCCTTTGACCGTTTATCCTCGGTCGTAAAATCGGCAATCATGGCAGTAACAACAGAGCTGATAGCGCCCGCCCCCTGCAAAAATCTACCGAAAAGCAACATATAAACATCATCGCTAAAAGCGCAAATAATCGAACCGACGGCAAAAATTGCCAACCCTATAGAGGCAAGGGCTTTTCTGTTAAATTTATCGCTCAAAAGGCCGAAAGGGAGCTGAAAGATTAGCTGACTAAGGGCATAGCCGCCGACAACGACACCGATCAAAAAGTTATTAGCTCCAACTTTTGAGGCGGCATAAACAGACAACAAAGGCATAACCAAAAAAAGCCCAAAAAACCTAAGGGCAACAATAAAACTAAGAGACATTACAATTTTTTTCATATCAATCCATTTGATGAATTCTCAAATTTTGAGCAAAGCTCAAAATTAGGTCTTCGGCAGACCGCCCACGCCGCTAGCGGCTTTTTTACTTTAGTTCTTGCAAGAACTCATCTTTGTATTTTAGCCCGATTACGGGGATTTTTGTTTCCTTTTCGTTTTTATCAATAAATAAAACGGTTGGAACCCCCTCCAGTTTCGCTTTTTTGGGGACTTCTGAGCCACCCGCTATGGCGATGAGAGGGATAAATTTTTCATTTACGGCGACACATACCTCTTCATCCGAAAACGTCGTCTCACTCATCATAGTACAATAAGGGCATGTCGGAGATGTAACGTAGACCATTATCTGTTTTTTAGATGTATTCGCCTTTTTTTTGGCTGTCTCTTTAGAGTTTTCCCACTTAATCTCGCAACCAAATCCCAATGTTGCAAAAAACAAAAAGCAAGCTAAAATTTTTCCTACTCTACCCAATATCTAATATCCTCTTTCGGTTCGCCGATAAAATACCCTTGGACAAAATCGACACCCAGATTTTTTGCAATCTCAAACAAATCTCCGTCGGCAACATACTCTGCAACCGTTTTGACATTTATTTGTTTACAAAAATCTACGATAGTTTTTGTGATAATGTATGAGTTTTTATCGGTATTTATGTTCTGAATTATAGAGGAGTCTATCTTTAGGAAATCGACATCCAACTTCATCAGATAAGCAAAGTTTGAGTATCCGGTTCCAAAATCGTCTATAGCAATCTTGGCTCCTATCGATTTCACCTTTGCCACAAACTCAAACACCTCAGGATAGCTCTCTATCCCTTCACTTTCGATAATTTCAAAAATGACCCTTTTCGGTTTTGAGAAGTTTTTAAGCCTCTCATAGATAAACCCTCTCGTATCCTCGTCCAATATATCCTCTACGGAGATATTGATAGAAAACTCGTAGACGGTGTATTCAAATGTCCTAAACGAGCTGTCTATAACTGTTTTTGTAATATGTTGATATAGTCTCGACTTTTTTGCCACCGACAAAAACGAATACGGCGACAAAGGCACTCCGGATTCGTCTATCAACCTCACCAAACACTCAAATTTTGTTATCTTGTTCTCTTTTATGTCAAATATCGGCTGAAAATAAGGAACTATCCGTTTCGCCTCTATTGCATCTTTTAGCATTCTTGTATATTTAATATTGTTTTTATACTGAAGAGAGAGCTGTATTGACGGATCAAAAATAGTAAAGTTTTTTCTAACTGCCCTTGCCTGCTTGAGAGCCATATCGGCATTTTCCAGAATATTTTTCCCCCCTATCGCCGCACCAGCCGTTACGTGGACGCTAATCTCGTAGTCGTTATACAAAAATACCTCTTTTTTAAGAAGTGCCAAAAAGTCGTCTATATAATCTTTTACATTCCCTTTTAGCTTGGAAACCTCTACGAGTATCGCATACTCATCACCCGCAAACCTGTATAGTTTCTCCTCAAGTAGGCAATGAGAGTGGATAGCCTGACCGAATTCGCATAGTATAAAATCCCCTACTTTTACACCGTAAAAATCGTTTATCTCTTTGAAGGCGTCGATATTAAAAATAACGATTAGCGGCATCTTGTAGCCGACTATATCCTCTCTGAGTTTTATCCTGTTTGCAAGTCCGGTCAAAGAGTCGGTATAAAACCTCTCTATCTCTTTTTTCTTAGAGCGTTCGATAAAAACCATCATCCGGTTAAATGAACTCTCAAGATTTTTAAGCTCATATATTTTTGAATCGATTGAGAGACGGGTAGGCATATCCCTCTTTTTTATCGCCTCTTGTATATTTTTTACAAAACTAGAGAGCGGATAAATAAGGAACCTGCTGAGGCCAAAATAAAATATCGCATACATAAAAGCAAAAAATACGATAAAAAAGAGGGCTATGTAGTTTAATGTCTCAGAAAAATTTACTTTTAGGTTAGTAATAGGGTATGAGATGTCAATAACACCGTTTACATCGCCCTCTTTTACGTTTTTATGACAAGAGAGACACTCTGTTTTTGCTTTGACCGGATAGAGATACCTGACTCTATCGGTCAAGTCCATAATCAAAACCTCTTCGCCGCCTATCGCTTTTGCGACCGCCGTATCGCTCTCCCTGACCTTTTTGTCTCTCTCTATTTCGCCAAATTGTTGCGAGACAAGGGAGCTTCTGTATATTTTAACCCTCATGTCCGGCTCAACTTTGTTTAGCCTCGTTATAACCCTTTCCAAATCTGATTTTGTCATACCCCGCTCCATGGCAGAGTATACCGACTCAAAAATAAGCTTGCTTGATTTTTTGGCATCTACGCTGGCCATATCGTGGAGGGCTTCACGTTTTAGAGTCATAGCACAAATATACCCTATCGCTACGCTAACAAGTAGTGAAACGACGATAAAAGCAGCCGCTATGTATCTATAGCGAAAAAATCTAATTTTTTTCAAACAAAATGCCTACAAATATTGAACTCTTTCAAATCTTATCAAATAGATTTTAAAATACGCTTTTCTTTTAGAGGAAACGGCAAAAATAAGGGATGATAGTGATTAAAAGATACCCGACAAAACAGATTTCGGTAGGGGGTGTGCTAATCGGCGGAGATGCCCCAATAAGCGTACAGTCGATGACATACTCCAAAACGCACGATGTAGAGGCAACGGTGGAGCAGATAAACCGCCTGCATTTCGCCGGATGCGATATAGTTCGGGTATCCGTACCGGATACGGAGAGCGCCGAGGCTCTAAAAGAGATAAAAAAACGGATCTCTATACCGCTGGTTGCCGATATACACTTCAACTATCGTCTGGCACTCATAGCTGCCGAGTCGGTGGATTGTATCAGGATAAATCCCGGCAACATAGGCGACAAAAGCAGAATTCTGGAGGTCGTCAAAGCATGCAAAGCCAGAGGATTACCGATTAGGATAGGGGTAAATGCCGGTAGCTTGGAGAAGCATCTGGAGGATAGATACGGCCAAACACCGAAAGCGATGATAGAGTCGGCTCTTTACAACATTAAACTACTAGAAGATGCCGATTTTACAGACATCAAAGTATCGATGAAGGCAAGCGATGTAATCAGAACGGTAGAGGCTTACAGGGGACTAAGACCGCTTGTGGAGTATCCATTTCATATCGGTGTTACAGAGGCCGGAACTCTTTTTGGCTCTACCGTCAAATCATCTATTGCGCTAGGCAGCCTACTCATGGATGGAATAGGCGATACGATGAGGGTATCTATAACCGGAGAACTGGAAGAGGAGATAAAGGTAGGTCGGACGATACTAAAGAGTCTAGGGCTAATACGTGACGGGGTAAACATCATATCGTGCCCGACGTGCGCAAGGCTAGAGGCAGACTTGGTTTCGGCCGTAAAAGAGGTAGAGGAGAGGACGGCTCATATCAAAACACCGCTTGACATCTCCGTCATGGGATGTGCGGTAAACGCCCTAGGGGAGGCAAAACACGCCGACGTGGCCATAGCCTACGGCAAGGGTGAAGGGCTTGTAATAGTCAAAGGTGAAATAGTTGCAAAGCTGAAAGAGGGGGAGCTAAAGGAGAGATTTTTGGAAGAGGTTGAGAAGGCGGCAAAAAACAAAGCTGAAGACTAATCCAACCTCACCGACTCGGCAATCCAATCCCCGAAAGTCTGGTTTATGTCTTTTAGCTCAACCATGCTGACGGACGGAATCTCGTAGGAGTGGAGCTCTTTTATTTTTTTTAGTATTTTGCTGAAAAGCTCTGCTCTGCTCTTCATAACAGCAACAACCTCCGTATCCGTAACGGTTTCACCGTTCCACCGGTATACACTCATAGCCCCATCAATTATATTCGAGCAAGCGATCAACCTATCCTCAAGTAGCACCCTTGAGATATCCAGAGCCTCTTTTTTGTCTTTAAACGTAGCATACACTATCACAAAACTCACGGCAAACTCTTTTTATCGACCGGATACTCCAGCGGCTCACTAAAATAGTACCCCTGTGAGTAGTCGATACCCATATTATTTACTGCTTCTGCTATCTCTTTTGACTCCACAAATTCGGCTACCGTTTTTATCTCTAGCTTTGAGGCAAAATCTACTATAGTCTCTACGACAACCATGGAGTTTTTATCTTTTAGCATATTTTTTATCAGGCTTCCATCTATTTTGATATAGTCTACTTTTAGTTTGATGAGATGCTCAAAATTTGAATATCCGGTTCCAAAGTCATCGATTGCTATCTGTGCTCCGTATTTTTTTACCTCGGCTATAAAATTTGAGACCTCCTCGTAGTTCTCAATCCCATCAGATTCCACAATCTCAAATATTATCTTGCACTTTCTCATACTTTCTTCGGTTCTGGCAAGAATAAACTCTTTTACCGATTCGTTTAGTATATCCTCCGTAGAGATATTAAATGCAACCGGATACTTTGAATTCTCAAACATCTTTAATGTTTTTGCAAACATAGTTTTTGTAAGGGTTCCGTACAGTTTTGCTTTTTTTGATATCTCTAAAAAATAATAAGGGGAGACCGGTTTTCCGACGTTATCGTGCATCCTGATTAGAGCCTCGTATCTCTCTATGGAGCCGGTGGCAGTATTTACGATCGGTTGAAAATACGGGACTATTCTGTCCTCTTCGATTGCCTCCCTGAGTTTTGAAGTCCACTTGATATTCTCTTCGTACTCTTTTACTATCTCCATATCGGGGGTAAAAACAACCAGAGATACCCTTTTTTTCTTTGCCTGCTTGAGCGCCATATCGGCCTGTTCGAATATATTACTTTTACCAAACGATACCCCTGCCGTCAAAGAGAGGATAATCTTGTTGTCGTTGTACATTATAGGCGTATCGCAAAAGCCCTGAACCATCGACTCTATTTTATCGCTTTCAATAGAGTTTTCTATTTCGTTACCCAAAATAGCAAACTCATCTGCCGACAATTTATATAGCCTATACTTTTTTGCCAATACATGTTTGATTTTTTTTGCTAACTCAGCCAAAACGTAATCACCTACTGCAAAGCCGTAGAGGTCGTTAATCTCTTTGAATGAGTCAATATTTATAAGTACCAAAAACGGATTTTGGGTTTCGTCTATATCCTCTTTCATAGCAAGTCGATTCGGCAAAGAGGTAGTTCTATCAAAATAAAGTCTGTTTTTTAGCTCCTCTTCGTTTTTGGATATTTTTTGGAGCAAAACACCAAAGCTATACCGCAACGCAATAAATATAACGACAAGAAGGGGGAGAGAGAAAAGAACTATTTTCATGACCGAGTTTTTTAACTCTTCAATATCTGCCGTGATGTTCTGGGCAAATAACATTTTTGCAACCGCAAAACCCCTGTGATCGAAAATATCAAAAGTTTTTAGCTTGAATACCTTCGAATCAACAGTTGTGACTTTGGTATTTAGATCAAAATCGACACCTAGTTTTTCAAATGCCGAATCATTGTATGTCGCCAATGTAAATCTGCCGACTCTTGCCTTGTTTTGGCTACCGCCGAAAGTCTGCATCGACGTAGTATCAAACAAAATGGCACTTTTTGCCCCCAAATACTCGTCAAGTCTAGACTGCAAAGTTGAGACATCAATCCCAAGATGTAAAAACCCTATGTATGCCCCATCATAATAAAGCGGCGAAAGGTAGACAAAGCTTAGTCCATACTTTGTCGGCTCAAACGTAAAAATAGGCGTTTTGTATTTGTTTATCTCATTTATTACGGGACGTTTTTTTGATAAATTATCACCGAATTTGAGCGGGTCATGAACCCTTAAAAAATGGGAGCCTTCCGGTAATATATAGGCCATCAGTTTGATTGTTTTGTTGTTTTCGGAAAAGATTACACTGCTGGCTTTTAATAATCTCTCCCTATCTCTTGCGGCAAATGCCTCTCTTATCTCTACATTTTCCGTTATTTTATTTGAGGCGGCCACAAGCTCGGTGCTGAGGTCTTTGAGTATTATTTTGTAGACGATATCCGAATACCGTTGTTGCTGAGAGCTTCTTTTGTCGAGATTATCGTATTCGCTAATTGTCTTTGATGCGACAAAAGCCAAAACGAGGATGATTGACATCGCCATGACCACCATCGTCGCCTTACCGACTATTCCCAACTTAAAACCTTATAAATTATTTAGTTACTATACCGATATAATTCAAAGCATAATAGCAGTTTAATCATAAGAATGGATTAAAAATAATGCGAAAATTGGGGGTAGAAAATGTTCTCTTCAAATGTCTCTTCAATCGGTTCCCATCAGATATGGATGGATGTAAATGCACACAATACGGCAAACGTAAACACGGACGGATTTGATAGTTCGGATACAAAAATTACTGAGGGTGTAGACTCACAGCCTGTACCTAATATAAGAAAAGAGGAAAAAAATACCGAAAAAAGCTCTACAGATTTGGCAAAAGAGCTAACGGATCATATTCCGATAGAAAAAAGTGTAGCGGTTAACGTAAAAGCGATACGAACACAAGATGAAATGTATGGAACACTGCTCAACATCAAAAGCTAAAACCCCGTAAAAAGGGGTTTTGTGTTTAGAGATTAATCTCTCGGTTTTTTAGGTAGAGCGAAATCTATTTTTAGTCTTCTGCCCATAAACTCTTTACCGTCAAGCTCTTCTTTTGATTTTTTAGCGGCGCTTGATTCTGCAAATTCTACGAATCCAAAACCTTTTTTAATACCGTCTTTTTCAATTAGCCTGACTTTTGCTACCTCGCCAAATTCTCCGAAAAGCGACTCTAGGTCTTCTTTTGAAGCTTTATAATTTAGATTACCGACATAAAGGGTATTTAGTTCACCCATTTTAGAATTCCTTGTGATTGTGAAGTTTCCTTCGAGACGCTATGGGCAAAAACGGAGATTTTGGACGCATAGGTAACGAAGCTTAGGTATTGTATTCAAATAAAAATAAATGTATAGCCTATTTTTTAAGCTATTTACAATAAGTAAATGATTATTTTATGTTTTTTCGATATTTTTTCTTTATTTACACAAACAACCGTCACTTTTTAGACCTCCAAACCCAAAAACAGTAAAATAAAGGGCAACGAGCCAAGAGAGCCGTCATAAATTTGAGGATAAAAAAAGCCGCTAGCGGCGTGAGCCGTCCGCTAAAGACCTAATTTTCGAGGAAACATCGGACTTTTGTCCAAGCGCTTCGCTTGTTTTGGGCTTTGCTCAAAATTTGAGAACTATATGATAAAAAAGGTATTTTTTGAACACAAATACGGATACGCTAAAACTTCAATACCTCTACTACCTAAAAAGGATGGGGCATAGCTATACAAAACCGCTAAAAGAGTTTGTCCCCTCCACACAACTAGAGTTGCCGCAAAACCTACAAAAACTATCGGATGCAGTCCGTTCATGCCACCTGTGTCAGTTGGCAAAAACCAGATTAAACACGGTATTTGGGGAGGGAAATGAATCGGCAAAACTGATGTTTGTCGGGGAGGGCCCTGGAGAGAGCGAAGATAAAAGCGGCAGACCTTTTGTCGGCAAAGCGGGCGAGTTATTAACCAAAATGATTGAAAATGCGATAGGGGTACAAAGAGAGAGTGTCTATATAGCAAATATCGTAAAATGTAGACCTCCCGGCAACAGGGTTCCCACAAAAGACGAAGCCTCAACCTGTATCTCTTATCTTCATAAGCAAATAGAGATTATAAACCCAAAAATAATCGTTGCCCTAGGTGCAACGGCGCTAAACTCGCTAGCAAAAAAAGAGTATCCGATTATGAAAATCAGGGGAAGCGTGATGGAATATGAGGGGGCGAAGCTAGTTCCTACTTTTCACCCGAGTTTTTTACTTAGAAATCCATCGGCAAAAAAAGAGGCTTATGCCGATATGCTACTCATAAAAACTCTGTTGGATGGGCTAGAATCCTAAAGTCATCGTAAGCTCATCAACGGTTACGGTCATTTGGGATCGTCTTTTTGTGGCCGTCACAAACGGCTTTTGCTCCGTTACCTCTACATACGTCGGCGGCGGAGGGGTAAATTTGAATACCTTGTCTTTTCTTTTTATCCAAAGTCTTTTTTTGTCATACATCACCGACATCTCTATCTTTTGTCTGTACGTAAAGACTCCGTTTTTCCTTTTCAGTTTTACCGTCAACTCATATTCAGTGTCTGATATCTGATTTAGCTCGTGATCTTCAAGCTCATATCTTCCATTTCCGACATTCCCCAAAAATTTGTAATCGGCAAAAGCGGATATGATTATAAACGGCGAGTTTTGAAAAGAGGCCTTCTCATCATCGGAAAAATTTGATTGTGCAAAAAGAATAAAAGGTATAAAAAGCAGAAAGAAAGCAAAAGAGGTGAGAAAATTTCCCCCTCTTTTTTGAAGACCGAACATATCTAGCTATTATTTTTTGAGCTGATTGACGATGCCAAGCATCTCATCAGATGTCAAAAGCGCCTTTGAGTTTGCTTCGTATGCCCTTTGTCCGGTGATTAGGTCAGTCATCTCATCTACAAGTTGAACGTTACTCATCTCAACAAATCCTTGCCTGATGCCGCCTCTACCCTCTAGTCCCGGTACACCGACTATAGCATCGCCTGAAGCTGTTGTGTTGATGTAGTTATTGTCGCCCAGCGAGTGAAGGCCGGCCGGATTCACAAAAGATGCAGTCTCTATCTGCCCTATTTGTTGCAAGGCTGTCTGCCCAGGTTGTAGTACGCTAACAGTACCGTCCGTTGCTATAGACACTTTTGTCGCATCGGTTGGAATTACCATTTGCGGAACAAGGGCATATCCGTCTGAGTTTACAATCGTACCGTTACCGTCCACCTTGAAAGATCCGTTTCTGGTATAGGCGGTTGTGCCGTCAGGGAGTTGTATCTGGAAAAATCCGTTTCCTGTTATTACCATATCAAGATCATTTCCGGTCTCTTTGAAGTTACCTTGAGTAAACATCTTTTGGATACTCGTCGGTCTAACACCCAGACCCACATCCATACCTGTAGGAGCCATAGTCGTAGTAGATGTTGCTGCGCCTGCATACTGCATAGTCTGATACATCAAATCTGCAAATTCGGCTCTCCCTTTTTTAAACCCTATAGTGTTTACGTTGGCAATATTGTTAGAGGTTACGTCTATCTGGGTTTGTTGGGCTACCATACCGGTTGCGGCGGTGTAAAGTGATCTAATCATCGTCTATTCCTTATGCTCTAGCGCCAAGTTTGCTAATGGCGTCATTGTTGAGGTCGTTCATTTGCGTATCCATAACTTTTTGGTACATACCGACAAGCCTGTTTGTCTCGATCAAAGCCGTCATCTCCCTTACGGGATTGATGTTGCTTTTCTCTATAAACCCTTGAATTACGCTACTTGAATCTGTAGAAAGCAAACCCTGTTCCACATTTGAAAACAGGTTTTGCCCCTCTTTTTTCATATTTTTGATATTGTCGAATTTAACTACCATCAGTTGCGCATCCGGTTCTTGATTTAGCTGTTGCCCCTCTATCCTGAAGTGAAGCCCCCCGCTTTGATCCACAATAACCTCCGAGCCCTCAGGGACATTTATATAGCTTTTGCTCTCCATGTAGTTTGACGGCAATACCGGATACCCCTCTTTTGTAGTGAGTCTGCCTTGCTGATCTATCACAAAAGAGCCGTCTCTCGTGTATTTGACACCGCCCGGAGTCTCTACCGAGAAAAATACATCCCCCTGCTTTAGGGCAAAATCTAGCGGATTACCTGTTTTTGCTATATTTCCAAGCTCAAAACTCGTATACTCCTCAACCACGTGCGGCGTATTGTTTAGACCTCTGTTTAAAAACTTTGCCGCCTCTTTTGTATGGTTATTAAGGGGCAATTCATCCCTTTTCTCTTCAAATAACCTCTTAAAATCGCCGATTACTACATCGTCTCGTTTAAAGCCCGCCGTATTGACGTTTGCCAGATTGTTTGAGATGACGTTTAATCTGTTAAACTGGGTTACCATCCCGCCCGTGGCGTCGTAATAGCTACTTTGCATTTGACCTCTTTTTTTGTGTTCTTAAACGGCTACTTAGCAAAATATGTTCCAAATGGTTTAAACACTTTTATTTAAAGGCTTAACAGTGTTTCATCAAGTTTTAAACGACAAAAACGTACAATACGGGTTTCATTTTATATAAACTTTCTCCCGATAATACTCCCTAAAGAGGTACGAAGTGTCCGCAAAATCTACTACAAAAGAACTTGAAGAATTATTTAAAGACAATACGACAGGCGCACTGACGTATGAAAAAATCGCCGATACATTCGATAAACTCCCTACCGCCACGGTAGCTAAAAAAATAGCCGAACTGGCAAAAAAGCACAATATAGCCTTGCGTACATCCGCAGAGGCGGCAAAGCTAATGAACCTCGAAGATGCAAAAAGGAACAAAGAGGCCTTTTTGCAGATGAAAAACGAGATGCAGTCGGATATGATGGACTTTTCAAAAGACAAAGAGCTTTTGGAGTGGTCAAGATCAGATAGCCCCGTTAGAATGTACCTAAGAGAGATGGGACAGATTCCTCTGCTTACAAAAGATGAAGAGGTAGAGCTGTCGATAAAAATCGAACAGGGCGAGGATATGATCCTTGACTCTATCTGCTCGGTAGGCTATCTAATCCAATTTATCCTCAACTACAAAGACTCTCTGATTAACAGAGAGAGAAGGGTCAAAGAGCTATTTAAAAGCTTCGGTGAGGAAGAAGAGGAAGAAGAGGAAGAAGAGGACTACGATGACACCGAAGAGGGCGAAGCGGACGGCGAAGAAGACCAAAAATCTATCTCAAAGAAAGATCAAAAAAGGGTTGATAAAGTTTTAGACGCCTTTAAGAGCTTGGAAAAAGCAAAAAAAGAGTGGGAAAAAACAAATAAATTTGAGATAACCGGTGATTTTATGGATGGTGAAAACCTCCTAAACATCCTCACAAACGCTTATAAAAAAAGAATGGTAAAAGAGGCCTTGCTAGAGCTTGGGCCAACCTCAAAACTGATTACCGAACTTGTAAGGGCAATGGAGACAAGCTTAAAAAGTGAAGGCGATTTTGAAAAAGAGCTAAAAAAACTCGAATACAGGCTTCCGCTTTTTAACGAACAACTAAAAGAGAAGCACAATAAACTACTCTCAAACATTATCAATATGTCCAAAGAGGAGATTGCGGCCAGTGTTCCTGAGCAGACCATGGTCTCTACGTATATGGAGATTAAAAAGCTTTTTGAAAACTATGAAGCCGGAAAAGATAGCTTCAATATGCAGCCGGAAGAGCTAAAAGAGGTTTTAGAGCAGATCAAAAGGGGAAAAAGAATCTCCGACGAAGCCAAAACCAGAATGGCAAAATCAAACCTTAGACTTGTCGTATCTATCGCAAAAAGATACACAAACAGGGGGCTACCTTTCCTCGACCTGATTCAAGAAGGAAACATAGGTCTCATGAAAGCGGTCGATAAGTTTGAATACAAAAAAGGTTACAAATTTTCAACATACGCAACATGGTGGATCAGGCAGGCGATTAGCCGCTCTATCGCAGACCAAGCCAGAACTATACGTATTCCGATACACATGATTGAGTCTATCAACAGAATCAACAAAGTAATCAGAAAACATATTCAAGAGACGGGTCAAGAGCCGGATGTGGATGCGATAGCGGATGAGGTACAACTATCGGTTGAGAAAGTCAAAAATATCATTAAAATCACGAAAGAGCCGATAAGCCTAGAGGCTCCGATAGGCAATGAAGACGATGGAAAATTCGGTGACTTTGTAGAGGATAGAACATCGGCAAGTCCGATAGACAACGTAATGAAACAGGATTTAAAAGAGCAGATCGACAATGTTTTGGAGCAACTCTCAGACAGAGAGAGGGCTGTAATCAAAATGAGATTTGGTCTACTGGATGATGAATCGGATAGAACCCTTGAAGAGATCGGTAAAGAGCTAAACGTAACAAGAGAGCGTGTAAGACAAATAGAATCTAGCGCAATCAAAAAACTAAAACACCCGAAAGTCGGACGGGCACTAAAAAGCTACATAGAAAACTAAAAAAAGCCCCCTCCAAATAACGGGAGGGTCTTGCTCCCTTATCTGCACACTTTTTATATCATTCCCTTAGTATAAAGTCTTTCGGCTCTTCGGCACTAAACTCATGTCCCAAAAGTCTCAGTGTTTTGGAGTGAAGCATAACCCTTTTTGCCTCCGCACCACCGTATAGAGTATCGCCTAGTATCGGATGTTTGATAAATTTCATATGTGCTCTAATCTGATGTGTCCGTCCGGTCTCAATGACGATTTTTAGCTTTGATTTTTTAGCCATCATCTCAAGCGGCTCGTACGTCGTTTTTGCAGATTTACCGAACTTTTTATCGACTGTCGCTTTGGCATTTGACCCTTTTTGGATTAAAAGCGGAACATCTACAACACCCCCTTCGGCCACAACCCCTTGAACGATAGCTATATACTCTTTGTACACTTCTCGTTTTTTGAAAGCCTCTATTGCGGCTTTGAGCGTCTCTTCGTTTTTAGCAAGTGCTAACACGCCGCTTGTCTCTTTATCAAGCCTATGGACAAGCGTAGCGCCTACGGCGACCTCAACCTCGTCGCTAGTCATAAACGGCGGCTTATCAACGACTATCAAATCGTCGTTTTCAAAAATAGTCCTAGGTTTTTGGAGCTTCTCCACTTTAAACTCCGCATCTAAAGGCATCATGGCTCGTGCTATAAGTATTTTTTTACCGTGATAGTACACCAACCCTCTATCGATCATCTCTTTTGCTTTCCCGCCGGATATTTTTAGCTGTTTTGCCAAAATATTATACGCCTTATCGCCCTCCCCTTTAAAAGCAGGTTTTGGCTCCCTCTCTACATCTGGAGCGGCAACTCTTTTTTTAAACTCCGGCTCTCTTTGTTTTTTAGGGGCTATTTTTTGAGCCCCTTTTTTACCTCTGTTATCTCTCATCATATCCCCTTAAAAATTCACTCAAACGTCCGCTTTTTACGACTCTAATCCGTTTGTTTCTACCAAGCTCTCCACTTAAAATCTCTATATCGCTTTTAGATATTTTAAAGCTTTTTGAAAAAAAGGAGATGAGCTCATTATTGGCTCTCCCCTCTATCGGCAAAGCTGCCAAACGAAGCTTTAAAGCGCCGTTTTCGACCCCTACCACCTCAGTTTTTTTGGCGTTCGGAATCACCTTTAGCGTTATTTCGACCAAGTTATCAATCTCTCTGTAAAAGCAATCTGATCCCACGCTCAACCTCTCCTATCGAATCCTCTAAGCCGTCAATATAGGAACACTCAAGCTGCTCGTGTGAGGCCAGCAAATCGGCAAGTTCGGAGGCGGCGCAAAAATAGCCGTTTTTAACCTTTTCAAACGAGGCTTTCTGGTTAAATATATTGGTTCCGCTGATAAGCTTTGTCCCAAAATATGCCGGCTCCAAAGGGTTGTGTCCACCCACTTCGGCAAACGCCCCACCTAGTACCACCAAATGGCTCTTTGCATAGACATTGATCAGTTCCCCCATTTTATCGACAAGGACAATATCGGCCAAAAGCCTCCCGTCCTCGCTAAATCTGGAAAAACCGACACCGTTTTCATCGGCAAATTTTTTTATCATGTCGGCGACATACTCAAATCTATCCGGATGCCTCGGAACTATAATTAGCCGCTCTTTTTTTAAAAGACCGCTCCTTTGAAAAGCATCCAGAGCAAGCTCCTCCTCGCCTGGATGGGTACTTGCCGCAACAAAGTTTCTCCTCTTGTCGGTAGTTATCTCCCGCACCTCGTAACCACCGGTAAACTGTTTGATATTTCCGGAAACAACGACGTTTTTTGCGCCCAGACTCTCAAGTCTATTTTTGTCTGTTTCTGTTTGTGCAAATACGCAATCCACAAAACCAAACAAGAACCGATAAAAAAATCTAAATTTTAGATATTTCGGATACGACCTGTCGCTTATTCTGGCGTTTATCAGAGAGGTTTTAACCCCTTTTAGTTTTGCAGATGCAAACATCAAAAGCCAAAGCTCCGCCTCCATTACGACAAGCACCTTTGCTCTCGATACCCAAAAAGGGAGAAATATCTCAAACGGCAAAAATCTAACATTTTGATACCGTCCAGCGGCCTCATCGTATCCGGTTTGCGTAATGGCGCTAAAACCTACCGAATTAAATCTTTTAGCAAGAGGCAAAATAGCCTTGGTCTCACCTAGAGAACAGCTGTGAAACCAAATATCGGAGTCATTTAGCGGTGGATTGTTTTTCAGAAAAAAACGAGCCGGAATGGATTGTTTGTATTTTTGCTTTGTCGTCAGATAGATTAATAAAGGGAGCGAAACGATATATAAAACTACTGAAAAAAAATAGTATAAAGTTAGCCCGAAAAAGGCTCCGGGCTTTACACTTTTAGCCGTTTTCGGCCTCCGTCTCATCCAAATAGAGGATTCTACCGCAGTTTGAGCAGGTGTTTATCTCTTCGCTTCTTATAACTTTTCTATAGTCGTTGTCGGTCAAAACGATATTGCAACCGCTACAAGCTTTTGCTCTAACAGAAACAACCGTAGATGAGCCGGCCCATCTTTTAATTTTTTGGTAGAACGAATATACTTTAGGGTTTACCTCGTACACGAGTTTGTCTTTTTTCTCATAGACGCTCTTTTTTGACTCTTCCAAAGCCGAGAGGTCGCTAGCCAAAGATGTTTCGTAACCCTTGATATCCTCTTCTATTTTTCCGACCGAATCGGCTAGTTTTTTAGCCTCATCTTTTTTTCCCGACTCCAGATTCTCAAGTCTTCCAATCTCTTCATTTGCAAAATCGATTTGCTCTCTGGCTATGTCCTCTTCAACTTGAAGAGCTTTTATCTCCCTTTCTGTTTTTAGAGTAGATGATTTTTTCGATATATCTGCAAGTTTTGCGGAAAGCTCTTTTAGGTGGGTGTCGTGTTTTGCTATCTTAAATCTACACTCTTTCGCCTCTTCGTTTAGCGACTCTATTTTTGCTTTTATCTCCGCCGCTTTGCCGACTAGCTTGTTTAGCTCCGACTTCAAAGACTCCTCTTTAGGGCCGAAAGAATCAATCTCATAGTCTATTTTGGCAAGCTCTATAATCTTTTTCAGCTCTTGGTTCATAAACGATTTTTTCCCTTGTTGTTTGTTTGTATATCTTAAAAAAATTTAAGCGGATTTTTTGAATTTGAAATTATAACCCGAATCGGCAAAATTTTCAAATTTTCAAGCATTGAGTCGCAAAAAACCGCCTCTGACGCATAATGGGTAACGTCAATTACCCCTATTCCCGCCTCTTTCGCATTTACGGCATCGTGGTATTTGATATCACCGGTTATCAGACAATCTGCATTTACCTTGTTTAAAAAAGATGCACCGCTTCCGGTTACTATTGCAACTTTTTTTATTTTTCCGGTTTTTTCGACACAGTTTATGACCGGTAATCCCAGTTTTTGTTTGACCGACTCCGCCAAATCGCCAAACTCGGTATCGACATCTGCATACACCAAAAACCCATCTTTGGTAACACTGTTAAAGCCCATCACATTTGTTGCAAAATACTCGTTTAGATGTGTTTTATCGTAGTTTGTATGCATTGCTACAATTGAGATATTTTTTTGCACGGCAAGGCAAATGGTGCGGACGGTAGCATCTGAAAAATCAAGCTTTTTTAGAGGGGAAAAAATGAGCGGATGGTGGGTTACAAGCAAAGAGCCTTCGCCAATTGCCGAAACCACCTCAAACGTCGGCTCCAAGGATAGATATACCGTTTCTATCGTAGCACCCATATCCCCCACGATAAGTCCGCTATTATCCCATCCCTCGGCAAGCTCAAACGGGCTGAGAGAGTTTAAGAACGAGTATATTTCGGAAAGTTTCATCCAAACCTCTTTAGCCTCTCTTCCCTCTCTTCCTCTTGCTCTTTGTACAAGGTTGCGCTCGATTTTGCAAGCTCTCTAATCTTAAGGATAAAGTTTGCCCTTTCGGTAACCGATATCGCTTTTCTGGCATCAAGGGTATTAAAGCAGTGCGAGGCTATGACGCACTGGTCGTAAGCAGGAAGCGGCAGACCGTGTTCTAAGCAGTTTTTACATTCGTTTATCGCATCATCAAAGTGGCGAAATAGCATAGCCGTATTTGCGACTTCAAAGTTATAGGCGCTAAACTCTCTTTCGGTCTCAAAGTGTATGTCGGCGTATTTGTAAGAGTCGTTCCATGAGAGCTCATAGACGTTTTCAACCCCTTGCAAATACATAGCGAGTCTCTCCATACCGTACGTTATCTCAACCGCAACAGGATCACAAGAGATTCCGGCTACTTGCTGAAAATAGGTAAACTGGGTAACCTCCATACCGTCTAGCCAGACCTCCCAACCGAGCCCCCATGCGCCAAGCGTCGGAGACTCCCAGTTGTCCTCAACAAATCTTATGTCGTGTTCGGCAAGGTTTAGCCCCAAAAACTCTAAGCTTTTGAGGTATTTTTCCTGTATTCCATCCGGACTTGGCTTTATAATTACCTGAAACTGATAGTATGCCCCTAGTCTATTTGGGTTTTCGCCGTATCTACCGTCTGACGGTCTACGGCTGGGGGCAACATACGCAACGCTCCAAGGTCTCCTGTCAAGGCTTCTAAGAAGCGTAGCCGGATGAAAAGTCCCAGCCCCTGCCGGCAGGTCATAAGGCTGAACGATAGAACACCCCTCCTTCATCCAAAACTCTTGAAGCTTTAAAAACATTTCACTAAAAGTAATCACGCATCAGTCCTTAAAAAAATCTATAATCCAGTCTAGCTCGTTTGTATCGGTGAGATTCTTGTCTCCGATAGGCTTTTCATCCCCAAAGCCCCACTCGGCAACGGCAGATGTTATCCCTATTGCCTTAGCCGCTTTTACGTCTTTTATGCTATCCCCCACCATAAGCGCCTTTGAGCCCTCTTCAAAGTCGTATCCGTCAAGAATCTTTAAAAGCATTTGAGGGTTTGGCTTTGGATATGCTACCGAATCGGCTCCGTATATAAAATCGAAATAACCGTCCACTTTTAGTTGCGAGAGCATTTTTTTTGCAAATGTACTTTTCCCGTTTGTTGCAACACCCATCTTAAAGTCAAGGGTTTTGAATCTCTCCAAAAACTCCTCCACCCTATCATAAAGGGCAATATCCATGTGGCAGATGGAGTCGTAGTAAGGTTCAAAATGCCCTCTCTGCTCCTCGGTAAAACAGTTTGTCCCGTAAAAAACTTTTGCGGCGTTAATGTCGTCTTTGTTGATGTGATTTAAAACAAAATCGGAAGCAACTATGCTAAGCCCAAGCCGCTCTCTAGTGTAGTTGATAGCTCTTGCTATATTCTCACCGCTATCTACAAGGGTTCCGTCCAGATCGAAGATTATTATATTTTGTGACATTATTTGGCGTGGTTTTCGACCACTTGCCCCCACATCAGTTTGTATTTTCTCTTTGTAAATTCAAGCTCTTCTTGTGCCGCCTCTAGCTGTTTGGTTAAAGCGTCTATCGTCTTTCTATCTTCGTCGTAAATCTCTTGCATGGAGATTAGACCCTCTTTTAGAAACTTATTCTCACGCCTCAAAGTCTCCAGAGTCTCCTCTTTTGCCTCCAAAACCCTCTCGTGAAAAGCTATTATCGTCCCGATGGTTTTTTCGGCAAAGGATGAGTGCACCATCTCTCCGGAACTTTGGTTCTCAAAGTCCGATATAGCATCCGTCGACCTAAGAACCAACTGTGTGCCGCTACCGACATCGATAAAAAAACGGCCGTCTTCGTCTTTAAACGCAAGCATACCATCCCGACATAGCGATTTTACCTCTTCGCTACTCTTGCCGACTATCGATGCAAACTCATCTAGCGCTATCCACGTTGACATCAAGGCTCCTTTTGGCTCTTATATTCTCTTCTCTATTGTGGCCGAATCCTCTTCGACCGCTTTTGCCTTTTTCTCTTTATCTTTTAGCAGTTTAGCAGATAGTTCATCATCGGATAGTGCCATTATCTGCATAGCCAGATACGCCGCATTCGTGGCTCCCGCTTTACCTACCGCTACCGTCGCAACAGGCATACCGCCCGGCATCTGCACTGTGGAGAGCAAGCTATCCAGACCGTCCATCAGTCCACCCTTCATCGGGACACCGATAACCGGTTTTGTGGTCAAAGAGGCTACAACACCCGCCAAATGGGCGGCCATTCCGGCGGCACAGACAAACACTTTTGCCCCTTTGCCCTCGGCCTCTTTGACGTAATGATGCGTTCTATCCGGACTTCTATGTGCACTTGAAACGAGTATTTCATATGCGATACCGAATTTCTCAAGTGTCTCGGCACAGTTTTTCATAACATCGTAATCACTCTTTGAACCCATTATAATTGAAACAAAAGCCATTTTTAATCCTCCTTTTTTCTTAAAAAGCTAAATTTAGGGAATAGTGTCGGCAAAAGTATTTTATTTGTATTGCCGCTGTGTACGCTGTCAAGCTCTTTTTCGCCCTCCGTAATAATTTTTTTAAAAACTATTACCTGCTTACCGTCCCTGACATAGACACTTCCGATATCGTTATCACAATCCTCTACTTTACCGCCGTAAGGCAACAATATATCTATCTCGTCACCCGGAAATATCTTGTCCTTGCAATAAAAATATAGCCCATCTTCCGGAACAAATGCTTTTACTTGAAATTCACCGTCACTCATAGCCGTTTGCATATTTTGAGAATCATCTCGCTCAAATGGTCTGGAAACAATATATCCGTCGGTATAGCCTCTGTTTTTGAGGGTATTTAACTCGCTCTCATAATAACCGCCGTCAAATTTTCCGGCATAATAATCGTCTATAGCTTTCCGGTATGTTTTTGCGGTTACGGCCGCATAGTAGAGGCTTTTTGTCCGCCCCTCTATCTTTAGACTGTCTATCACGCCGCTATCAAGTATCTCTTTTATATGTTGCGATAGATTTAGGTCTTTGGCGTTAAAAAGATACGTCCCCTCGCCCGGAATCTCCTCCAGTCGCATGAGAGTTTTGTGTTCCGGATTTTCTACAAATACCTCATATGGCATACGGCAATCATTTGCACAACTCCCGCGGTTTGGAACGCGCCCCATCTGCAAAGACGACACCAGACACCTGCCGCTATAGGCAAAACACATGGAGCCGTGAACAAAAATCTCTATCTCCAGATTCGGAAGATGTTTTTTTATCCCTTCCAAATCTTTCATACTGCACTCTCTGGCCGCTATGATACGGGTTATCCCCATATCCGCATACGCCTCGGCATCCATATAGTTTAGAACGTTTGCCTGAGTTGAAAGGTGTATGCCTATATCGGGTGCTATCTTTTTTGCAAGTTTTATAACGCCGGGTGTAGACACTATAAAAGCGTCCGGTTTCAGCTCGGCTAAAGCTGCCAAATGTTTCTCTACAAGACCCAGCTGAGAGTTAAAAGGAAATCCGTTTACCGTAGCGTATACTTTTTTGCCTCTGGCATGGGCATACTCTATGGCCTCTTTGAAACTCTCCATATCAAACTCTTTGCCGCTCCTAATACGAAGAGAGAAATGGCTTACCCCCCCATATACGGCATCGGCACCATACTCTAATGCTACTCTGAACTTCTCCGGATCTCCCGCAGGAGAGAGAAGCTCTACTTTTGTTTCGGTCATTTTTGTCCGAATGCGGCTATTAGCGCCTCTATATCGTCGTCATCGGCAACATCGTTGTTTTCATCACCGTGAATATGTTTTGCGCTACTGACACGTTTTTCGTCGTCAATCTTGCCCTCAAAGAGTTTATTCATATAGTTTGAAAGCGCCCTCATTATGTTGATGACCCTCTCGATTTTTTGTCTATGAATATCCTGATACTGCATCATATCCATGGCACTCAGGGTATTCATCCCTATATTTGAAAGCCTCATATTGACATCTTCGGCAGAGGCAAGGGCGTTTTGTATCTTTTCGTTTTCAGTTTTAAATACTTCAAAGTTCGGAAATTTTTCCGATAGTTTCATTAAAAGCTCGGATACCGAATTCAGGGTATCGGTGATTTGCCCCATAGGTATTTCAGACTCCATAGAGTCATTTGATATATGCTCTAACATATCAAAAATCTGCGTCGCTTTTTCTTCCGACTCTTTTGTTACGTCATCTAGCTGATGAACAACTTTATTCTCCGTTAACGGCGGCGGCGGCGGCCAACTCTTGGTAGGGCTCAGATCATAGTTATTTAAACTGGCTATCTCATCAAATCCGTCACTAGTGGTATGCGTTTCATGTGTACCGTTATTATCTCCGGCGGACTCGACTTCGTCATCGAAATCGCCGTTCATAAGCCTGTCAAGCTCTTCTTGAGTCATTACTCTTTACCTTTTTAAAGTCTAAACTGGGCGCTCTTCAATATCGGAGAATTATAGCTTTTTTCATTTATAATTTTATTAACCACGTAAAACCTAAACACAAAAGCGTATTTTAAAAATGATAGTAGATTTACACAACCACACACCTCTATGCAACCACGCCAAAGGGAGCCCTAGAGAATTCATTGAAAAAGCCATTGAGAAAAAAATCAATCTCTTCGGTTTTTCCGACCATGCCCCTATGAAGTTCGATGAAGGCTACAGGATGACTTTTGAGCAGATGGACGGCTATGAGAGAGAAATAGCGGAGCTAAAAGACGAATACAAAGACAAAATCGATATAAAACTCGCCTACGAGGTCGACTATCTACCTGGGTATGTCGATAAAAGGGTTTTGGATAGAGAGGTTGACTACATGATAGGGTCTGTACACTTTATAGAGAGTTGGGGATTTGATAATCCGGAGTTTATAGGAGAATACGCCAACAAAGATGCTACCGAGACTTGGACGGAATATTTTAAGCTCATAGCACAAATGGCAGAAACAAAGGCTTTTAATATAGTTGGACATATGGATCTTTTAAAAGTGTTTAATTTTAAGCAACCCAAAGATACGGCAAAAATGGCAAAAAAAGCGATAGAGGAGATAAAAAAAGCGGGGATGGCGATAGAAATAAATGCCTCCGGCTTACGAAAGCCCGTCAATGAAGCATACCCATCAAATGAGCTTTTGTCTACTATTTTGGAGTTTGAAGTCCCAATAACGTTCGGTAGCGATTCACACGACCCATCCCATATCGGATTCAAAATGTCGGAGAATATGGAGCTTGCAAAATCTATCGGTTTTAAGAATTATGCTTATTTTGAAAATAGAAAGATCG
>ERZ650312.1-NODE-1-length-132896-cov-9.430116_pt1 | contig 132896 bp, 122 predicted proteins | sample MGYA00376248_ERZ650312 | MGnify/ENA primary metagenome ERZ650312 (study PRJEB26733, sample SAMN07839316) | wastewater metagenome | biome: urban; feature: wastewater treatment plant; material: waste water | place: USA: North Carolina | collected 2016-07-28 ... | reverse complement strand
GATAAGATTATCGTGCACAGATGCTGATGTTAATTGAATTGCGGTCATAACAGTGGCGCCTATTAATGTGGGTTACGAGAGTATACACATACCCATTTCACCATAGAGGATAGGGTCATATGAAGAACGCTATGCAGTACACCGAACGTATTAAGCTGGTACCAAATGCAGCATGGGTCGATACCCCTGAGCGCACCTATGCGCTGGAGTGTGTAAGACACGGTGACGCATCTGTCATCTACACCACGCCCACGCTGCTGACGACTCGGTGCCATGTGAATGACCCACGGTATCCGATCCTGATGACATCGTTTGATGTCACAGACATGCAGTGTCTGCTCAATGAGCCTGGTAAGATGATGGCGGCTGTACCGATGACTACCGCATTGGCTGAGTGCACTGCAATGTTGGTATTGGGCACTCAAGACCAACCTGAGAAGCCTGAAGGGATGGAGCAGGCTAAGTGGGAGCTGCAGCTCTACGACGAGATGGTGAAAGACATCGATGTGAAGACGATGGGTACGTGGTTAGAGACTACCCGTGGTTATCGCTACATGTTCGCCATCACCGATGAACCACCGCTGACCGATGCTGAGTCTAAGCCAGAGACGGTCAAGACAATTGTGGTGAATCGTCATCCTGACATGATGAATATCGACTACAGTGACATCAGCCGCTCGGCTGTGGGCTTTAACCGTACGGATGATCCATGGGTGAATATCATCCAGGGTAACAGATACGCCATCGATCCGTATATGCAGATCATGGTACCGTTGCATGGCATCATCCGTATCGAATCACTCGATGAGTTTCGTAATGATACGCGTACGCCGTTTCTGGTGCGTATGGCTGCAGGATGTTCAGCACTGTCGTATCATGATATCGAGTATCAGGCACTGGCAGGTAACGACGATGATGATGTCGAGTATGTCGGTGCATTGAAGATCATCGATAGCGAAATCTTGACTACGTTCAAGAGCGCTAATAAGTACGTGCACTTCATTCTGTTGGAAAGTCAAACATAACAACGATTGATTCCCCTCTATATGGTGACGCACTATGCTGTATAGAGGGGGATATGAAAGGAATAATTAGGATGGTGGAATTTGATGCGCGTAAAGCCATCGAGATTAATCGTCATGTGGATACCAGTCATGATACTGGAGTACAGCAGGTACTCAGCGTGTCGTGTTTAATCAATACCGGTGAGCACATCATCGATGGATCATTAGCCGTTGTCATGGATCCTGACTGTAATGGCTATACTGTCAGAGTGGATGACAGTACATCAGGAGTCCCTATTGGACAGATCAGATCACAGGCATGGACAGCAGCGTTGGGGTCATGCGTCTCAAGAATTAACCAAGGACAGACATACTGTCCTGTCTATGTGCAGTACGATGCGATTTAGACTGATGGGTGGCATATGCCACCCATCAGTCATCATCACACCATTTCATGTTCTCTCTTAAACGTAGCTAAGACATCTAGCATGGATGATGCGCCAAACCATGCTTGACTGATCTCTACTGCGTTGTTCTGTGCAGATGCTGCTAGATTGATACCCTGTTCTCTTCTGGACTGCTCAGTGACACCATGGATACAGAGAATCTCTCTATGTGTCGTCTCACCGCACATATTGGTCTGGCATTGAATACCAGGATATGCGGTAGTCAGATCACAGTCGATCGTGTAGGCATAGACGTTCGTTTTGTAGTTTGGCAGTTCTTTAACGCACGCCCATCCTTCTCTGGTGCGTAGCGATGTATCTAGCGTCACGATGATGCATCGCTGATCGATCGTACGGCCTTTAAACGGATCGTATCGCTTATCCGGCGTAGATGCCATGACGACCTTATGAGACGATACGAGCGTCACTGTAAGTTCATCTACCAGTGTCTTTGGATTACTGTTAAACACGGAGAAGTCACTGATGCCTGCTAGGGTGGGTAAACTCACACCGACATCACCTGTCGTCTCATCTAGCTGCTCAGGGCGAATACAGTCCACTAGGCAGTATGCAGCATAGGCAAATGGATGGTGCTTCTCCATATATAAGTGCCACTCTGCTCCAGTATAAGCAGAAGCATCAGGGAGCTTTAGCTTACCTAACTTTAAGTGGCGATTGAGTGTGGCTTCTAACGATGCTTTTAATGCTTGTTGTCCCTGACGAACAAAGGTGTAGGTACTCATCATGCAGATGAAGTAAAACGATGCAGGTACAAAGACTGTATGCCACTGCTTCTCTAATCTGAGCGTCGTAGTACGCATCGCTTTAGAGACATGTGTCAGTCTACCTTTCTTGAACTTGAACTTACGGTATTCCTTCGGTACAGAGGGATCACTGAGGATATCCCCTAGATCCAACTGATAGCGATCAGCGATATCGATAAACTTATCCAGTTCAGCAGTGATACTCCACGTACCGATAAAGTCTGGTCTCCATGCATGCGCACACTCAGCAAACGCATAGAGCATCTCAGCCTCATCATTGCAGAGTCGGATATCGATCTTATCGACATCGATGTTACGTTCTTTCAGTAGATCACCGATGTACTCATTCATCGCTTCACGGAGTCGTTCTACTTGGTTATGATACCCAGCGACTAAGCTCTTATTGACCGCTACGAGTGCTTTATTCTTCATGGACAAGCATAGGAGCGTCATAGGCTCATGTGGCTCTTTTAGAGACCACTCAATGTCTAATACAGCCAATGATCTACGACTGGGTGTTTCATTTGCTGCTTTATACTTTCTACGTAACTGGTGTACCAGTACGGCTGTACTGAGAATATCTGTACCGTATAGATACGGTGAATCGCCTAACTGCCGTAGGCTTAACTTACCATGTCGTTGTAGGCGTCTACCGACATGATGTATCAATTCACTCTGCGTGCATTCAAATCGATCCAGTTTCTCAATATGCTCGTAGGTTTTCTTTTCTCTGTGATTACGGTATTTTGGTTTAGTGATATAGTACGGTCGTTTAAACCCGTACTTATGTAGGAGCTTTGGTTCTGATGTACCATCGCTATAATGCGCGTTTACCTTTACCACATGTAGATCATTTGCAGGATCTATGTCGTTTGGACAATGTACAGCGAAAATAGGTTCGTAACCGACTAATGTTTTCTGTTGAGTCATGTTGAAATCCACGAGTATCTCACATACTCTTTGTCACTATGTTGGGGAGACAAGACGATGAAGTTTGCTTCTAGGACGCTGGTCGCTGAAGCGATGCGTCACTTTGGACCAGAGTTCTTTGATGAATTGGTCTACTGGTATAAAACAGCCAGAGAGGTCAGTCAAGGCGCTAACGCGGATGCTATCATGGAAGCTCATGGTAAGCTATTCACTGTGAAGGTGCTGAAGCGTACCGGCATTAACGCATATGTCGAGTTCAACAAGCGTGATCCCTCCGTGGTCATTCCTGAAATGAACAAGAATAATGCACTGTTTCATCCCTGGGTGAAAACGCGGGTGTCCAATAAGGGGTCTGAGCAGTTTCTCAAAGAGGCCAAGAGCGCATACGGATATGTGGATCATGTCGCAGGGACTGTCGGTGGTTGTTTCTCCCAAGTACCGATCAAGATCAACATGCCGCTTAAGAAGCTCAAGGACAAGGATATTCCAGTAGAATGCCTGGTGGCTGCTACGCTGCATGAGATCGGGCATATCTACGTCTTCTATGCCTTCCTATCCAGGACGTACTATACCAACCTGGTACTGCAGGGCATGCATGAGAAGATGGCCAATCGTCCTACAGGCGATCAGAAGTTTACCATCATTGCCAAGAGCATCAACGACATCAATCCGAAGGCTACGATTGACTCCGATGTCTTCAAGGACATCGATGATCCTGAAGTCATCTCAGTCGCACTCCTGAGTGAAGCAGTCAACGACAGTGTCCATGAACTCGGTCACAATGTCTACGACTATACCAACTGGGAGTCGTTGGCTGATGACTACGCCACTCGTCACGGTGCAGGACCATGGTTAGCACGGATGTTGGATCTGGTATATAGCCAGAGCTTCAATATCAGTGGCAGACCACTGCCTGTCTTTCTGTTGTTTGAAGCTCTGAAGATCTTCTCCCTGATCATCCCACCATTGGGCATCTTTCTCATTCTGCAGGACAGCACATCACCGCTCTACGATGGCGCTGAGGCACGGCTGAATCGTATCCGTAACACGATGTTGGATGCGATTGATCTGGACAAGACGCTGACGCGTGAAGATATCACCAGGATGAAGAGTGAGATGGAAGTCCTGGAGCGTATCACTGCTGACTATAAAGATCGTCGTCAGCTCGGTGAGGTGATCTTGTGGCTGCTCTCCAAGGAGAACAGAAAGAATCGTCGCTATATGCTCACACAGCGTGAGTTAGAAGATCTGGCCAATCATACGCTGAAACTGCGTATGGCTGAATTTAACGTATACAAGGGAGGTAACTAAATGTATCGCATCAAGGATCCGCGTACACTGCAGCGCGTACTATGTTCGGAGCTGAAAGCTCAAGCTGGTCAATTGCACAAGATGCAATGTATGTTGCTAGGGATGTTCATTGGTGATCGACTGGAGATGCCATCGGCACTGGTGCCTGATGGTCTGAGTTCAGAATCGACCATCCAGACTCAATGGCAGCTCTTGCAGAATAATAACGCCAGGGAGTTTCTGGATGATGTCAATGAACTGGTGGCGCATGACACGACGGAGTCCAAGCGGATCGCTCAGGTATTCTGGACAATGCGCTATCTAGCAGCTGCTCCGAAGCTGACCATGTCCATGGTGGGTGTCGCATCGTTTGCTGAACGCTATCTGAGCATGAACAAGTATTTCACCCAGGCTGAGATCGCATTCCTGGATGATAACCGAGATACCATGACGGCGGCGTACAATATGCTGGCCGATTGCATTGTGCAGGAGGTGTAATATGCCGCATATCAACATGGGGTTGGGTAATCCCGAACCGGGTGTGGATCTGTTTAACCAGGTGATCTTTGGTGGTGTGGATGACGCTGATCTGCCCACCAATGTGGAAGATCCCTTCATCAGCTATGAAGAAGATGCGAAGGAATACGAGACCTTCGTATCTGAGTCTGATCGAGCGTATGCTGGACTGATGCGTAAGATCACTCAACTGCATCGTGAGCAGGTGATGTCCAGATCGATTGCTATGGAGTGCGCATCGATCATGCCAAACTTCCTGAAGAAGCGGCGTATCGAATCGTTCACCATGACGCCCAGTCGTACGAACTACGAGTACGCCGTGGAAACGGCCACCTGGGCGGTATGGGGTCTGGTAGCCGCAGGCGTCGCAGCATTGGTCGCTCTGGCATGGAAGCTCTACCGCGTCATTACCGGTACCACCAGCAGCGATACCAGTAGCCCATCCAGCGGTAATAAGGGTGGGTCTATGACTGAAGCTGAAGCGGATAAGGCAGCCAACAGTGCTGAAGCCAGTTCGCAACAGCGTATCGAGAAGCGTGAAGTCCGTAGCAAGACCTTCGGTGAAGTGGCCACTCAGCTCAATGAAATCCTCAGTCACCAAGATGGTATGGTCAAGATCACTGCGGCTAACATCGGTGAAGAGCCATTCAAGGCCATTGACAACCAATACACCAAGGAAGAAGGCATTCGTCTGGACTACGCCTTCCTGAATGCGTTGCTGCTGGCCACATACAACAAGGAAGGCACTCACGAGTACAACCTCATCCATGGTCTGCAAGGTAATAACGCCATGCGGATCATCTTCCACGTGCCTCAGTTGGCTAATGAGACTCAACAAACCATCGGCGACATCAACGAGATGTTCAAGACAGTGTTTGCTGAACTGGACGAGATCTTCAAGATCACCATGTCGGTGGATAACGCCAATATGGTCGATCTGGAGAACACTCAGGCAAAGACTGCTGAGATCGTCCAGCGTGTACGTAACGTGGTGGAGCCTGATCCTACCGGTGGTGGTCCTAACAAGTCCAGGCTGATGATGGCAATTGATCGCCTGAGTACAGCACTGCAGTTCAAAGGTGAGATGCCGACAGCTAAGACTCCGATGGATCTGCAGAAGATCCTCGATACGGTCGGTAAGCAAGACGGTGCGTACATCACCCTCTTCAAGTTGCTGGAAGATACCATCTACACTGGCCCTGAATGCCTGACTCGTAAGATCAGTGGTCTGATCACACGACTGGAGGCCATGGAGAAGGTCATGCAAAACCGCATCGATGGTGAGGACAAACCTGACCGTGACATGGTGACTGAAAAGGGTAAGGAGAACAAGAACCGCGATGCGATCGCTAAGAACGTCAAGGCGAACGTCGGTGTGGTGCGCAGTACCCTACAGCAGACTCAGGCGATGCTCAAAGCAATCAAACCGTTCACCACTGAAGTCATCGAGCTGGATAAGCTCATCGGTCGTGTGCTGGTGGATCTTCTGAAAACTATGAATAAGATCTACAAGGACAACGGCAAGCAAACAAACAAGTTCGTGGAATTGGCAAACAAGATTGCCAACTCCTTGGGCTATGGCAATAAAACGTTCTCGTAACATGACGATGCGTGGGCCGTAAGGCCCACGCATCGCTTACAGGTCGTATGTATCCTTTTCACTATGCAGTACGATGGTGATGTCATCTTCGACATAGAGCTCACCACTGGATCTGGATCTGACGCGCTTACCAATGGTTAAGCGTTGACTGGCCTCAGGCATGATGACCAGCTGCAGGTTCTTATCACCACCTAAGCCTAAGAGCTGTACGTTGAGTACGCTGTTACCGACAGCTGCTTTCAGCTTAGTCTGTAGATCATCCACAGAAATCACTGACTTAGCCAGTTCTACCGAGAGCACTTCAGACGTGATACGTTCGATGTCCTCCATGTCTCTAACTTCTCTGGTGGAGGTGATCTCATCGATCAGGTGGTAATGGACAGTCAGTGCTTGAGTGGCACTAATCTGATCGATCTCGTTGTCCACCTGTACATTAACAGTCGATGTGGTCTTCTTAGGTGTGAATCTGATCCATGTCTCATCCAACATACGTGGACCTAAGTTCACCATGTCCTGAGTGACCCAGGTCACGATACTCATTACGGTGTTGTCAAAGTATGTTCTACTGAGATCGTTATCAGCGAATCTGAATGCAGCCTCCATGAAGAGGATGTCGATGTTACGCATCATGTACCGGTCTGCTACCGGCATTGGTTGTCCATTGACATCGTAGATGTAGTCACCAGCGCGTGCGATGTACTGGACTTCACCATCGATGACGACTGGATCACCTGCAGAGTGCGTCTTGTTGTATGTGACGACACCGTCTACGACTTTGATCTTTAAACCAGTATCTGGAAATGGTTCATACACATCAGCTGTATAGACATCGATCACATCAGACAGATATCGCTGATACTCGATGTCTGCAAAGCTTCTGGCTTGAGTCCACAGATGGGTGAGTGCATAACCGAACCTCACGTCCATGTACTCATGCGTGATGGCATGCGCATTGGGTGTGAGATGCTGATAGCCCACAATGCGATCTGTATCAATCGCCTTAAACGTGGGTGGTAAGTTAGTATCTACACCATAGATCACGTTAAAGGTGTTTTCCAATGGTACTGGGATATTACGCTGTACCGTATCCATCATGGTGAAATTAGTCAACACCATGTCGTGGTTGCTATCGACATGGTAGTTGGTATTGATGTAGAACCTCCAGACTTGACCACCTTCGATCGTGCCGTAGAGTTCGCCATTGAGCGATGCTAGCACATTCGATCCGGTAGGCGCAAAGGACATCTGTGCCCAGAGCTCAGTGGGATCGAGTAGGAGATAGTCATCACTACACGCGGTATAGATATCGATGATGTAGCCTGTCTTGACCTTCTGGATGTTGTATGACGTGGTACTGCAAGTGAGTGTGGTGGTAGTGTTCTCCGTCTCAAACGACGTAGAGAGGATATCTGGCTTATCCAGGTGGTATGGTCGGACATTCAGCTGATGGTTACTGATGTCGATCACGTAGTAAAACGGTGTCCAGAAGTAGGAGTTATCAGTCAGTGCAGCGGCTAACTTATCCGGCTGCATAGCGGTTAAGCTACTGATCACGGTATCGCTTTGCAGATACACGATGCCGTTAGAGATGGTGAAGAGTGCATCCGGTGTGATGGTGTATGCTTCATAGTTCTCAATGACGCCTACAGTGATCTCACTTAAGCTACCTTTAAACGCGAATGTCTCGATAGCTGAGGAGATCGGTGAGTGTAGGTTATCATCCTTAGGGATAGGTAGATCCCGTGTAGCCAGATAGATCCGCGTGGGCATATTGTCCACATAGAGCATCACGTCATAGCCGAGTGCTCTCAGAGCGTACTTCAGCTTGACATCTGCGACTGGCAGTGTAGGATCACCCAGGCCGTTAGAGATGACTTGCTCGAATAGCTCATCAAACGTCATCGCTGCACTGCCACCGGATGTGGTACCGGCTGAGTAGACTGCGACGGTGTTCATGAGTTCTAGTGGAGCGACAAAGCGATCGATCTCCTCTTTGAAGGTAGATCGATACTGAAAGACAAACTCGTTCATGGCGTAGCCACCTAACGGCATGTCTAACGCTCCCTTAGTGGTGTAGACATCAGCTTGAATCTCACCACTGAGCATACCACTGGAGATGTAGATCGTGGGGATACTGATCGTGACGATGTTCTCCTCCACCTTAATCACTGCCGTAGGCTGTCTAGCGTTATACACGAGCGCAGAATGCGTAATGGAGAGTTCAGTACGTCTACGTGATGTACCTGCGCCTACGTTGTTGAATACGCGGCAGTGATGGTAGTTACCCTCTAAGGGGATACGGATGATCGTGTCTGCTGCTCGGCTGATCATATCCGTACGCGTAGTGATCACGCATTGGATCAGTTCAAAGTCAAACGTCAGGTAGTCCTTACCGCCAATACGTACAACTTTGTGCTTGATGATGTTTGTCGAGAGGTCACTCAGTGGAGAGTTCTGGTCAGTGTCGTACGTGACGCTGAACTTACCGAACTGTTGACGTCTGATGACGATGGGATACAGCAGTGTGAACTCGGTCGCATCTACAGTCAGATAGGAGTTTCTAGGGATGACTAGCTTGTATTGGTTCAGTTCTGGTACTTCGACCATATGTTGCATCAGGTCATCGATCTGGCATCTGTAAGTGCATTGCACGCGAGAGGGATTTGCAAAGCGACCGATGTAGTCCTTGTCAGACATGTGGTGATACAGATCATCCATGGTTCTGGCCATGTATGGATATTGCTGTCTATTCAGGTCTGCAGCATGCTCCATGACGGTGGATGCCAGTACACCTTGGTTAGTGATGCTAAATACCACAGGGTTACTAGGGTCTACAAACTCGATTGTGCCACCATTGACTACGAGATCGTCCATGGTGTTAAACGCTGCTTGTACCACAGCGACAGGATCGTAAATTGCGATCTCTTGCTGTTTCATTAAGTCAACGATACTGATCACGTTACTCATGCTGTATGCCTCACCGTGGGGTAGATGTCAATGGTGCGCTACCGAAGCGCTCTTTAGCCTGTTTAAGCTCGATGAACTTCTCAGGAGGTAGCCACCATTCCAGCTCCTGTGTCGCCAGATCAATCCATGGATAGCCGTTACCATTCATGGCGTTCAATAGCTCAGGTGGAATTTTAACAAAGGTGTTGCTTCTCTTACCATCTGCCATGTTTGGATTGAATTGCACGGTGAGGTCATTGAACTCTTTGAGGATGATCGGATCAGCAGGTGCAAAGCCGCTACACTTAAACGGAATGCTATACTGATCGTAAGTGGTATTAAACACCCCGGTAGATTCATAAGTGTACGAATCCCCTTTAGGCACCGATTGAATCAATGCCGATTCAGCTGCACACCAATCCACGATAAAGCGTTTAAATGGATCCATGATCAGTCGGATAATACGCGTCGTATAGTTCATCGAGCAATCAGCCCAAGATTTAGCCATATGGGGTAGTGTAATTCCCATCTGCGCTAATGACGCTGCATAGATCCAGAAAAAGGCCATGGTTAAGCCAAACTGACCTGCCATGTTTTGAAAGTTTACAGTGAGATTAAAGTCTTGTACCAGATCTTTAATGTTGCCATTATAAAAGCTGACATTATCACCGTATCTGGATGGCGCATTTGACCCAATAGAGGGATTTAATGCAGGCCATCCAGATACGGCAATGGCGCTGTTTGTCCATAATGGAATCCATGGCTGTAATTCATCCACCAGTGGACATGTTTTACCATCATTCAGATGTAATCGTGGATCTAATGTATGTCTGATCCATGACTGTACGTTAAGTTTATCAGCTTGCATTAAGCTAGACAATCGGCGATCTTGATAACAATTTGCTGCTGAGAAGTTTAAATCAGGTCTGGTGAAGAATGTATAACCAAATTGCTCACGATTGAATTCGTAAGCAATCGGTCCTTGTCTGTGGTTAAAACCAATCAGTGCTGCTGATGTCGATGACGAGATCGGCATATAGCCGAATTGAGTCATCAGTACACTGTCGATATGGGCTTTTACCGATTCATATCCGGCTTGTCTGGCAATAGCCAGGGGTGTGTCAATGTCTATGTCCATAACTACTCTCCCAATAGGAGTCGATAATGTCGTTCAGTATCTTTAACGATATGAAAAACGCCCCATTCGGCCTAAGCGCCATTCAGCGCGGTATCGATGTACTACGCGGTGGCACGGCTGACAATTTATTTGACTATAACCAAGTGCTGAGGGTGAATCCCTCGACACTGGTGGAAGAAGAACTGGATCTGGTGCCGTATATGCCAGATGTCATGCGTACGATCACTCAGCTCTTTGCAGCACAGTACCTCATGGCAGCTGAGTTGATGTGCACGGTGGGTAAGATCGATATCCGTCGTCATCTGGATCGGCTGAATCCCAACAGACGACCGATGGATAACCTGTTGCGTAGTGCCTCGTATATGGCAAATGAGAGCGCTAACGGTTACTACCTGGATTCGGACTGCTACAAGTTGGGATTACCCACTGGCTATCCTGAGTCCTACGTGGCTGAGGACAACTACTACAACCCACTGGATCGTACGACGACCAAGTCAGGTGGGATGAAGGACACTGCCAAGAGCATCCGTGAATCCACCAATCTGATCACTGGGGTGATCCTGGATGTACCGATCAGCGATGGTGTACACGAAGCTGTAGTGCATCCTCAGATCAGCCTGAATGTGCAGCTGATCGACAGTGCTACATTGCTGACCATTCTGGATCCCAGTGATCGTGACCGCATGATGAGTGTGCGGTACAACAAAAGAAAGCTGGAGAAGGGCTTTCTGGAAGCTGTGATCGACGTGGTGACGTGTAAGGACATGATCGCTACTGAGCGTAACCGCATTATCAAGGACAAGAACAACATCTACGCTGAGTCCAATGCGCGTATGCGTAGAAACTTCATGTCTGGGGTATTCAGCGGTGAGCCCTCTGTGGCTGCGTGTTCGTCCATTGCTGTGATCACTGAAGAGACAGCGACTCGTTTGGAGTTGGCATTGGACAAAGAGCTGGATGACTTTAAGTCCAGACAGCGTATCTTTGCAGCGGGTGGGTACATGATGCTGGTAGTGGTCGATCGTAACCACGATCGCATTCGCTTCTATTACCAAAACATCGTCAAGTCCAATGAAGTTCGTCCAGATGACATCAAGGGAGCTAAGTCTGGTGCAGGGGGTAGCAATATCTCCGAGATCCTGACTGCCTTCCGTAGCGCCAGTGCGCCCGTATTCTAAGGAGCTCAAGCATGAGTACACTCTCTAAGTTCGTTGCATCCTTGCGCCCTGAATGGGGGCGCGACAGCATGATGGACGATATCAATACCACCATCGTGGAAATTGATAGCACCACCATCCCCATGTGCGAGACATTCACTCGCAGTATGAGTGGACCACTGAGATCGAAGGAGATGGTCTCTCTGGCTAAGGACTATACGTCTGAAGTCGGTACACGGCGTAGCATGGTGGAGCATATCACCGAAGTGCTGCGTTTGGCTGTGGAGCATCTGCAGTATATCTGCGATATCTCAAACAAGGTGTTTGTTGAACCGAACATCGTCACTGCGGCGTTTACCTACAAGAAAGCCACGGTGATTCGCTACATTGAGACGATTAAGTTCGTCTCTGACTACACGCGTATGCTGTTGCAGTATGCGGCTGTATGTGAAACATCCATGGCTGATGATGGTACGTCCATCAATGGGACGTTCAGTCCTGTGGAAGTACGTTACATCAACAGTCGCTTTCCAGCGTTTATCATGGCATGTAAGAGTATCGGTCTGAAGAAGAACGACTTCTCCAAAGCGCTGGACAAGATTCCGAACACTGTCGTCAGTGAAAATAACGAAGCAGTGCTCAAAGCCGCTAAGGGTAGTGGAGAGACTGATCCGTTTGAGATGGGCTTTTTGCCCATCTTCATCAATCCGTTTTATCATGCCGCTATGGCTATCGCTGAATGGCAGGCTAACCGCTATAAGCGTGCTACCGATGAGCTGACCGCATTGCAATTACGAATGGCTAATCTGGAGAAACTGCGTAACGGTACGAACGATACTGCTCTGCAAGCTCAGATCAAAGCCACGGAGAAACAAATCAGCGATGCTCGATACAATCTGGCTAAGCTGAATAAGAAATACGGCTTGGCTCAAGAGAGTGAATATCGTGTTCGTCTGTTGTGTGAATCCGCATTCTCTGTGGCAGATGCTGCCATTTATGATCTGGATGATTATCTGGGAGAACGTCCATGAGTGAAATGCGTATGTATAAGGGGTACCCCATCTACATGCGCGGCTACCTAGGTAGTCCTCATGGTAAGATGAGAGACACCAATAAGTCTCTGGTATATGACACTACACTCGCTGACAATATGTGGCGTAGGAGTCAAGAGCTGGCAAATCAGAATGCATTTAATCCCAATGTGGTGAATCTGTATTTTGAAATGCTAAAAGATCCACTGGTAGTGCGTGATGATATGTTCCTCCGTGCTACCGTGCGTACGGCTAAAGAGGCATTTGGCACACCATCCTTTTTTGATTGGTTTATGCTCCAGTATCAGAGTCCAGATACTGGCAGTGTGCACATTGATTATTTGGAAGATGTTCTAGAGTTTGCATTAATTGGACGGAATTATCGTCCGCTCTACGACAATCAGGTGTGGTTAAGTGTTTTAAATCTCACTCCTGTAAAAGGGAATGAGACATATCCATCTGAACAAACAGTAGAAATGCTGGAAATGTTCTTGGAAAGCCATGGGCGTAGTGTTGATGATTTTATTAATGCTATGCTTTTGAAGGAATATGGTCACGAACAGCTTGTCCGGACAATGTTTACGCTGTTCGGTGACATGTCAGCAACCAATCACGCGTGAAAGGTACCAACTATGCGAATGCTAGGGTTGGGGAAGTCAATCCATCGGCTGACAGCCGAGAATGACAGTAGCACCAACATTACCATCAACGTCGGCGATGCCGATTCGGTCATGAGCGACGCGGCTACCGCCGCAGCCGACATTGCCGAAATCGAAACTCAAGACAGCCTGGGCGAACTGGAAGCTGAGCAAGTGGACATCGCTGCCACGGCAGCTGAATCCATGTTCAGCCGCATCCGCACCATGCAGCGCAACGCCACTGGTGTCAACCACACCACGGGTGGTGAAATGGTGGCGAATCTGCAGCTGCTGGGTCGGCTGTTTGGTTACGAAACCCCTCATCTGTCTACGCTGCCCAGCGCTGAGTCGGACAATTGGTCCACTCCCAGTCGCCTGCCGGTGAACCTGCAGATGGCGGCTGAATTCGCCGGTGAACTGGTCCGTAAGGGCTGGGAGTGGGTGAAGAAAAAGTGGGCTGAATGGGTCGCCAAGGTCAAGGACCTGTGGAACCGTTACGGCTCCAGCGCATCTCGCTATAAGCGTGCAGCAACCGCTTTGAAGGAAAAGATCAATAGCGGTGATTATACTAAGCTCAGCGACAAGAACCTCACTGATGGTGGCCTGGCCAAGAAACTGGACAGCGGTATTGACAACAAGATCGATCCCGTACGTCTGGTGAAATCAATGCTTGGACTGCACACTCAAGTGTCGGCCATCAAGGACGCCTACATCGCGTCGATGGCTGACAGCAACTTGGAAGCAGCGATTGCATTCCTGGAAGCTGAAAAAGATGCCGGCGATAGTACCGATGGTAAGGCAGCCGTGGCGGCGGCTCCAGGTGTCGCTGCACAGGATGCGGTAGACTCATCCTCAGAGGAAGCACTGAAAGTGTTTGGTAAGTGGATCAACACCATGACCGATCACCTTTCAGCATTTCTTGAAACCTACGACGAAGCGAAAATCAAGGCGCTGGGTCGTTCGGATTCTGATGCTACCAATTACGAATGGAAACTGTCCAAAGCAGACTCGGTGTTGCCTGGCAATCGTGCGTTCGTTGTACGCCAGCGTAAACCGACTGCTGCTGCGACTACCGGCGCCGATACGCTCGAACTGACCACGCTGCGTTGTTCTCAGTACAACACCAAGGCCGGCCGTGCCGATTCGATCAACGATCAGGTCCCTGTGTTGAACCAGGCTCAGATGACTGACCTGGCACTGGCGATCGAGAAAGCATCCGATGAACTGGTGACGCTGGCACAAACGGTGGACAAGGGCAAGCCCAAACGCGATCGTTTGACCAAGGCAATTGCACGTGCATCTGACCTGGCAGCCAAGGCTGAAAGCAAGGAAGCCAAAGCGCACACCGCAGCACGCAAGATGGCCACCATCATGATGCAACAGATCGACAACCCAGCCAACGACTTCCAGACCGCTGCCTTGGCAGCGTGCTCCAACTGCTTGGCATACATCAATCAATCCCTGAACGCTTACGGCAAGTAAGCAGGAGAATCAAAAATGGCAACGAAAATTCTGGGCTTCGGTGACGCATTCCGTGCATTGGCTGCTGAAAGCGGCACCATGCGTGGGCACCCCATGATGAACACCAGCGTACATTACGCTATCGAAAGCGATGAGGATGCAGCTGTGCTGCAAGCCGAAGCCACGCAAGATGCAGAAGAGATGACCACCGATATCGCCGCTGCAAATGAGGCAGTTGAACTCGGCGATAGCGCCAACGAAGCAGGTGATGTGTTCGCCCTGGCCGCGGTTGATGAATCTGTTCCGGAAGCCATGATCGCTCAAGCCGATACCGTGGCTGCCGATGTGGCTGAAGCCGGCGGCGTGCCTCTGACTACCGTTCTGCCGGACATCACCGACGCCGACCGCACCATGTCGGAAGTCAGCACCGAATCCAGTACTGGTCGCCGTATCCGTCGTCCGATGTATGGTGCTATTCGCCAGAACAAAGTAGGTCTGCAACGCTGCGCTGAATCCATGTGGACCAGCGCTAAGGCCATGTTCTCCAATGCCTGGGAAGCAATCCTGAAAGCATTCCGCAAGTTCTGCCAGTGGGTGGATAAATACATCGGAACGTTCCCGCGTCTGAAGATGAAAGTCGACTCGCTGATTAAAGATGCCAAGAAACTCGATGGCAAGAAAATCAAGAGCGGCGAAGCAAAACTTACGGTGCCGTCGAAAAATCTGGCCGTACCGGCTGCAGCCAGTAAGGAAGTAACGTACATTACTAAAGGAAAAGATCTGATCGATATTGTTATCGATTTGCGTGAAGCGGTAGATCTCAGCGTTGAATCACAGCGCAAGCTGGAGGAAGAAATCACAGACTTTGTGGATATTTTGAATGGAGCTGACTTCAGTTCTAACGATAGCGCTGAAAAGTCGTTTGCTGAAGTTTCAGGCAATGTAGAAAAGCTCTTTGATGCATTCGAGGCGCTTGCAAAGAAGGGCTCCAGGATGACTGAGCATGATACCGCATATGGCGAGGCTTACTCAATTAAGTCTTTGCCTGGCTATCAGCGATTGCTTCTTGTGATTGCTAATGAAAGCAAAATGACTGGTGGAAAGGATGTTTCTTCGGTTACTGATGGCGTCGGAGCAATGGACATCAAATGCGTAGATGGTGATCCGAAATTGAAGCAGACCCTCAAGCCGGATGTCCAATTTGAAACCATGGACCAGGGCGAAATCGAGCAATTGGGTAATGAGCTGAAGAAGGGTATTGAAGAAATCATCACGTACCGTGGCAGCAAGCAGTATCTGAAAAATGAAGCAGCCATCCGCCGCCTGAAAGAATCCACCGAAAAGGTTGATCAACGTCGTTCCAATACGAGCACTGAAGATGTAGACAAATACGGGCGCGACGCAGCAAAAGCCACCGTAGCAGTTGCTCGCGCAGCCATGCGGATGCTCGGTGCTCCGACTCGCGTCATTACTTTCTTCGACACCTACACCAACTTCTGCATCGGTCTGGGTCGTAAATCGTTGGCTGCCTACGAAACCCGCTAACCCGGCTTCGTAGCATCACTGTAACACTGTAACCGCATATGGTCTCTAGGTGCCCTCACGGGCACCTAGAGATTGTATGTTGACCTATTTCATGGATTACTCAATATGCCTCAGATCGCTCGTGTCGTCAGTGACACTGACATTACCATCATCAGACCCGTCGCTATGGCTGTCGTTAGACAGATGTGTGAGATGGTGGGTATCCCACCTAATGTGGATATTCTCTTTCCCGCTACTGAAGGCGTAGTGGAACAAGCAGGCTCTACCATGGAGTCTGCCGACAACACTGTTAAGTTCACCAACGATCCTCATCTACTCATTACGGTAGAGAATAAGGCTGGCTTTGATGGTCTCTACTATGATCTCAGACATAAGACTGAGACTAAGCCCATCTTCAGTGATCCTCGTTTGGGACTACATATGGCACCATCAATCTCCAACAGGTCGCTCAATATCGCCGTGAAGTATACAGCTAGAGATAAGTTCACAGTGGATCAGTGGTATCAATCCATGCGAACTAACATCCTACAGTGCAATATGCAGATCCTACACAGTGCATCTGCCTACTTCATTTTGCCTAAGCTACCGTTATCCATCATGCATCACGTCTATACGCTGCGTGAACGTAAGGCAGGCTATGGACAATCGTGGCCTGAATACTTTCAAGAGTGTGCAGATGATGGGTTTACCATCATGACTGATCAGGCTGGTAATCACAAAGAACTGGCCTATGCGATCAACTACGGTGAGTTCTACGGGTACTTTGAAAACCAGACTGAAGCAGAGAAAGGTGATAAGAACGATAAGAACGAAAGCTGGTCATCATCGTTTAACTACATCGTCCAGCTAGATGTACCGACGGATGTCATTCTGAGATATCCGATCATGGTGCATAACCAATACATCGATAATAAGTATCTATTCGAGATTAAGCCTACAGCCTACGATAAAAGAAAGGCCATAGGCACGCATACGGTGCTCGTAGAAGCCTTTTTCGGCGTAAAACGTCCTACAGTACCTAAAGAACTCACAATCGGGCTGTGCTTGCCAAAACACGATGATTGGCTCACACCACCTGGTACATACTCTCCTTATACGCTACCGCTGTACACCGTACTCATCATGATCGATGAATCTCATCCTAAGCGCTTTATGAACTTAACTGAAGTGCCTGGATTTGAGTTACCCGACTTTGTATGGGACTACATCCGAGCTGAGCGTAAGTGGCTATCCGTCATGACTGAGTGTCTCTTTCAGTTAGAAGTCTATCTACAGAGTGATCCATACCCACTGAATACGACGGTGGTAACAGATACACTCGATGTCGATGTCCTACCTGAAGTAGACATTCGGTATCGTCACCATGTCCGCTTAGGGATCTATACCGATCTCAAGCATCTCTCTGAGAACGCACGTAACCGTTTACAAGAATACGGTCGAGTGGTAGATTGGTGGATTAAGAAGTACAGACCAGACATCAAGTGGACAATCGATCGTGGCTTAGGTAAGAACAACGATTATGTCACCGAATACGACATGGCCGTCATCACCGGACTGACTGGTCAAAAGCCGATGGATACGGTGGAATCTCTCGGAATCAAAGTGTACAACAGAAGAGCCAGATAACAGGAGTACAGACTATGCCAATTGCACCAGAAGTCACTCAGATTCAAACCAACTATAAGCCTGATCCGATTCCTCCACAGCCGTATCAGAGCGCTGTCATCGATAGTCGTGACATCCGACCAGATCAGCTGTTAACCCATATCACTGGGTCGTCTATTGTCGGTACGTACTACAGCCAGATCCTCGGTGCTAATGATGACCTATCTGGTCATGTACAGTACCGCGATGCGGTACTGCAGCAGTATATCAAGATCGAAAGATACGAAGGTAAAGTACAGGACGATACCAAGTTCACACAAGAGGAAGTCTCCAAGAGAATGGAAGGCTCACTCAGTATGGATACGTATCCTACTGGGTTGATTCCCAATGTAGGGGATCGTTACATTACTGCTGGCTTATCCGGTACGATGTTTGTCTATCGGGTAAACTCTTCTGAACGTCTGTCTGTGTACAATGGTACGTGCTACCGTTTGGAGTTGATTCCGGTAGGTCATGCTAAAGGCTTTATGTTGGAAGATCTTGAGTCTAAGGTGAAAGAGACTCGAGTCTTCTCTAAGAACTTCCTGCAGTATGGTGAAAACCCCATTGTTAACAAAGGAGAGTTTGAAGCATTATTAGAATTAGCCAGTCTGCGTAAGATGATGCTGAATGACTACTTCAGTCGCTTTTATAGCCAGCGATTCTCGACATGCATGGTGCCTGATCAGGTCGTATCGACATACGACATGTACATGATCGACTTCATTAAATCAACCATGGAGTATAACGATCATCCACTGGTATGGCGTATCCACCAGTATCATGGGGGTAACACCGCTCAGTTGCACTTTATCAGCATTCTGCAATGCCTGATTAACCCATTGGTGCATACGCGTGCAAACATCTTTACGTTAGCGCATAAGGTGCCAGCGCGGTATACGGGTAGCGTACTGGCATTAAGCGCACTACGTACGACTGCGATTGGTAATGTCGTATACCCTAGTAACCCCATCTTTAACGTAGACGATACGGGATGGAGTCCTGCTGAGACATACGAGATCTACGGTAGAGCAGATCGTCATCCTGTACCGAGTACAATCAGAACGCGTAATCGTGTCGATGACCCTGAACCACCGTTTATTGTGCCTGCTACATTTGGTTATAACTACATCTTTAGTGAGGGCTTCTATGCCGGTAGTCCACAGTCACTATTAGAGGAACAAGTAGAGTGTTATCTCGGTAAACGTCCGTTGAACACCCATGCACTAGTGGGGTTAGCCAGCAGTAGTCGATACTGGACAAACATGGATAAGTTTTACTATGTACCGATCATCGCTTTACTCATCAAGAAGATCACTCGGAGCCTATGATGACCATTGAACGGGAAACACTACATCGTCCGTTATTTGACAAGATGTATGAGGTCTATGTACCACAGTACGCGGCACAGCAAGCTTCAGGACGCTTCCTACCTGGAGAGCATTTGACTACGGGGAATCGTGATCTGGACAATATGGCTGCGGTACAGCAGAGTCTGATGACTATTCCTCTGATCAGTGAGCTGACCTATGCGCCCTCAGTGCTAAAGCTCAAAGAGCAAGGTACGAGGTTTCGCTTTAGCACACCATATGCACTGTTAGAAGCTACGCATGATCTGCGTGCATATATGGATGCTGCATTGGACTACTATGCCGAACATCCTGAGATGATGCTGGGCGATACCGTCTCTGACCTCAGTCGCTTAGGTGCGCTGACGGATAGCTTCACCATGACACTCAGTGAAGCTGGTTTTGTCGTAGAACATAAGAACGCCATGTCTATCCTCGAGCAGTTGACCATTCGTCGTAATGCGCATATGCAGAATATCAGCACAACGCGCTATACGAGTGTCATTAACAACATGAGGCGCAATAGTGGACTTTGATCAATCACCCCTTCAGCCTGTGGTGATGGACATTGTACAGCACGGAGGGAATACCCCCTCCGTGCATTTGAGTGCACTGGTTTACTACAGTGAGACTGAGTACGTAGAGCCGTATCGAGTCATCAGTGAGGATCGCTTAGCTGACTTTACTAAGGACTTCAGTGATGGTATTGTGATCAGCATGATTATCCCTGCAGGGAGCTTTGTTTACAAGTTAGTACCAAATCGCAGTACACTCATCGTAGAGGTCACGCGTAGTGTGGATACCTACATGACGGATACCTCAGAACGCAGCACAGGGACCACTGTAGAGCGTTTTAAGGCCACTATGGTGAACATGGAGGATGATCTAGCTAACCAATACTCAGAACACGCTCTAGCTGAGTTTAAGCTGGATATGTTTGACTTCAGAGTGGCTAGGTTTCAACTCCTGTCTGAGTTTGTAGAAAAACTCAGAACAGTGCAGATTGGCACAGTGCACCGCTATGACAGCGTAGCGGATATCATCCGTACAGAGATGCATAAAAACCTCGATAAGCTAGAGGCGAAGAGTGGCTTTGAAGGCGTGACAATGAGCGGTACGCCTAAAGAGACCATCGATACGCAGGTCATTATACCCCAAGGCACACGGCTGGTAGATCTGCCTAAGTATCTGCAAGAATCTGAACGTGGCGTATATGGGAGTGGATTGAGTGCGTTCTATCGTGATGGTCAATACTTCGTATGGCCCACATATGACCTCACTCGGTTTAACACCAGTGAATCTAAGCTCACGATTATCAATGTGCCTCAAACTAAATATCCAGGTGTAGAGCGCACATATAAGCACGATGGTCAGCACCTCACTATTGTAACTACGGGTGAAACAGCATCTGGCGATGCCAGTGATATTAACCAGATGACTCAAGGTAATGCCAGTCGTACTGCATCTGCTGGATCGCTGCATAATAGCGCATCGTTTCAATATGACAAGAATAAGGGTATCGCTAACGCTAAAGACATCATCTCAGAGATTATGGGTGAAACGCGTAAAGATGGTATTCAGCAATTACAGCAAGGCAGTCGAATTAAAGTCACGGATAATACGCTCAATGAACTCAGTCGTAATGCTAAAGTCGCTGGTAGGGCTATGCAGGTCATTTGGGAGAATGGATACCACGAGGCGATTATCCCTGGTATGCCATGTCGGTTGATGTATTGGGATGGCACGCATGTACTCACGCGTGATGGTGTGGTGATCGGTGTGCAATCCTATACGTCACCCAGTAGTGGTAACGTATTCCGTGGTAGGTTAGTGACTGCCACCGCGATATACATCTTCGTATCCAGGGAGGTAAATGCCTGATGCGAACGGATTACCGTCAGACATCAGAGAAGATCTTTCTGGACATGGTAAACTACCATAACAGAGAATCTCTCATGCAGTATGGATTATATCCACTGCAAGGGCGGGATGTCGTGCTGGGTACTCCAAATGTACTACAAGGTGTACGTACCAGCACACTTATCACGCCTAAACAGACTGCTCCGTATATTCGATCAGTGCGGTTTGTTTATGATCGTGTCCCACTTAATCATCTGTTGCTACATGACACGAATACGACATTTAGGGTAAGAGCACCTGGTGAATATCAGTTATCTGAGTTTATCGGTGAGATTAACGATCGTTGGTCTATTAACCTGGGTGTCAGGGATTATATCGATAAACTTGTACATGTTGAGCAATATGATGCTCACGTATTACTGGAAGCAGACCCTCGCTCATTAGTTTGGGCGCACGGTGTGACACTCCGTATTACGTGCGGCATTCCACTGTCTGACGTGATTGTAAACCGCGAGCTTGACGGGTTTGGTACTCTGCGGTTAGAGGATCTGATTCGTGAGCGTAACCTTGACGGGTTCTACAGCGGTGAACCGTCTAGTCTGATCAAAAACCGGGACGTGTTAGGGTTCGTACCCAGCATTGTTCCAGAATAACCGGAGATCTACAAATGTCCCTCGGAGTTCAAGGTAGTTCCACCGGCGTCGCCAACTTGGTGGCGCTGGTCAATTATTCCAATCCGACCTCGGTCCAGATCACTGAAGCTCAAGTGACCTTCTCCGATCTGATCACCAACTACACCAACAGTGACGGCTTCCCGCGCAACACCCAGGTGCGTATCGCCGCTGTCGATGGCGCCGGCTTCATCAATGGCCCGGCTGCTGAAAACGGTTTCAACCTGCAACTGGCACGTGTCGGCCTGGACACCGGTGTGACCGTCTTCACCGACGAGTTCAACATCACCGTCGACACTACCTGGGATCAACTGAAGACCCAAATCGCCAATGCCAACAACATCGTCATCGGCGACTACAACATCGTCGAGCAAGGCGTCTCCCTGGGCTCCGACAAGATCTCGGTGGCGTTCCCGCCGCAAGATGGTGGCGAAGGCAACACACAAGCCTTCAACATCATCCCGATCGGCAATGACGTCGCCGGCACCTGGGTCTCCAGTTCGTACGTGTACGACACCGGCTCCGTCGTGGCCATCACTGGGCTGTGGGAAGCCACCGATGCACCGCTGGACACCGTGATCACCAACACGAACCTGAACGGTTTCGTGCCGGCTTCGTGATCCGCGCCCTGCAGTAACTTGTCTCCTGGCACGACGTAATATGACACCACCTGGGCGTAAGCCCAGGTGGTGTCTATTGCCGCATTTAAACCTATTTGAACGCAATATCCCCTCTGTGATAAGTGATCTAGTCTAAGCATTTCGCTAAGATTGTCGCTTGCCATTGCAGGAGATTTACCATGCAAGAGATCACTCGTATTACCCAGCAAACCCAATCCTCCAGCGATATGGGTTGGTTTGACTACATGAATTATGCATTGCTCTTTATGAGCCTGATGATCACCATGCATCTATGGTGGGCATTCACTTATCCTGACGCACCGCGTCTGGGTGTGCATACAACAATCATGGCACTGGCGGCTATGATGTATGCCAGGCTCGGTATGATGGGCACCGTGTTGTATGCTGCCGCACACACTGCGTTGGTCGTTTCCAGAACCTTCGGATAGGCAACACTATGCACGACGAGCGATACCCATTCCTCGACAACCAGTTGTCTGGTGACTTGAGGGCACGGGTAATCTTACTGGTGGCTGCAGCCAACGCCAAGGGATCGTGCTTCGATATTTGTGATCCCTGGAATGCTCGTACAGTGGTGGCTAACCCTATCCACTACTGCAATGAACTGGCAATGCAAGCATTGCAGGCGGTAGCCGAGGATGAACTAACATTCCTCGATCCCCAGTTGTCGTATCGAGTGATGTACTACCGTATCCCACCCATGTTGCACTATATCCCTGATTATCAGGGTATCAGTGTGGCTCGACTGCATGAGCTGAGAAGTACATGCATCGAAGCATTGACGATGTACTCGGACAATATCGACATTGTCCTGACATCTACGTGGGAGGATATGGTAAACGAGATCGGTGCGTTGAGCACCGATCTCTACGGGAGTGCAGTATGAAGAAACAAATGGTGAGCAGTCCCTCTCGGGACAGCGCAATCATCGCAAGATTCAATGCGATGACAGATATGGAGATCGAACAGCGGTTCAGAACCGCTGGTGGTCTCTTCGCTGAGAACTGCTTCAGCGAGCGTCCATTGGGCTCGGTAGTCAGCGAGCGTCCAGATCGTTGGATTCTGGAAACTCGCGCAGCACCTGGAGGCGGTAACAATGTGTGGATCAAGTCCACATGCAAGATCATCTCCGATCAGGAGCGGATCTGGGTACTTGACTGGCTGAAGTCTCTTGGCTTTGACGAGGCTGAAGCCATCGTCTACTTCTCAGGCAATACACCGCGTAAGCGGGATATTGCCAAGCAGGTGGGGACACTGCTCCAGAACATGCGAGCAGACCCCACCACACTGCCGGATAATGGTACACCGGCAGTGAAGGCAGTCAAGCAGTTGAACTCACACATCGATTCACTGGTGGATGCATTGCGCACCAGCGGTCGTGTGAGAGTCGCTGCTTAACCAGCCAGCGGTGCAGGGGATGGCAGCATCGTGATCGGTTCAGGCACCATGCGCACATCCATCGTCCAAGCATACTCGACGATGGTGTTGCTCAGGATGTAGTTCGCCTGATCCTTGGGATAGAGCTGTAGCATCACCTTGGTAGCACGTGCAGGCTCGAAGATCTCAGCCGTGATGGCAAACTCTGCATCGGGAAACGAGTCCACGACTCGCTGAGAATCTTCCAGCCAGCTGGTGATGGTAGCCTTAGCCGACTCACCACCTGCACCGAATTGGCGCACTTTGTATGCCTCATTCAATGCGAGGCGTACTTCTGCGATTGAAGCATTGGTAATGCGCATATTTGCGTCTCCAGTGTTAAATCGTTAACGTGGGCAACAATACCCACAAATCATTACCTTTAACCAAAGGATGCAAGATGAATAGCACGGTATGGACTGAAATGACTTTTGTACGTGTTTTGAACGAGCTGGGTGCGTTGGGGTTTGATACCCAAACGGTATTCGGTGTGGTGACTCTCACCAAAAAGGTGGAGCTGAGTACGCCGGCTGCTATTCGCACCAACCACGTTGACCCCGAGTTCACCTCGGTGGATCTGGACGTGAGTGGTCGCCGCTATTCGTTCCGCATTACCGCTATGCCGGATGGTGGTGTCGAAACGGCATATGTCGTCCGTACACCTCCCTCTGAGAATGGAGGGCTATGATAATTAACTGATAGATGCAGGGGCGTACGCCCCTGCATCTTTTCTTTCTCTGTTTACACCATAGTGGCCTTGATGTGGTTAGCAGTGTTATCCAGTGCACCGACCATAGTCAGTACACGGTAGTAGGTGACGCTGTAGAACTCCAGCAGTGAGACATACTCCACACCACCCATACTGATGTCGTTGAGTGTCTTTGAGCTATACTCAGTAGACTTGGTTTGCATGATGCCGTGTAAGACACGACTGACCTTATCGGCACGTTCTTTCAGCTTAGCACGACTGATGCCGTTCATGAGCTCCACGAGATCCTTGGTGACTTTGACTACGCCATCCCATTCGGCGTTGTTAGCCACCACCTTAGACCACTTGGTTTCCAAGTCATCTTCTTTTGGCTTATGATCAGCCTTAGGCGTATTGAAGAGTTCACTGACCAGTGCCAAATGCGCTAAGCGCTCTTTGGTGAACGCATCGGTTTTCACTGAGAAGCCAATGATCGAACGATTCATCTTACCACCGAGTGTTTCGGTGACAAACTCCTGATACGGTTGCAAGAACTCCTTATCCGCACGATGAATGAATTCAGCGCATTCGCATAGCTGATCAAGATAAGTACGATAGGTGCAATTGAGCCCTGCAGGGCGATATGCCAGCATCTCACCCATATCCACATAGCGGCAGCTGTGTACCGCGGCACTCACGGCGATTGGGCTAAAGCCCAGTTCCAGATCCACAGTTTTCACGGTAAATAGTGTCTTAAACGACTGAGTGAGTCCAGCCAATGTGTTGGTGACTTGGTTAAAACCCGCCATAGCCACATCGGACATCTTGGTAAACGGGTTGATAGACGACTCAGTCGCCAGGGTATTGGTAAAGCGCAGAACTTGGGCCATATCTTCTGCGGAAGCGGTAGGTGTATAACCATCGAACACGGACATAAGGAACCTTTCGGATGAGTAAAAACAAAGAAGCACTGAATGCCATGACCCTAAAGCCTACCATTGGGCGTATTAAGCCCATTAAGCCGAAGATCAATGTCGGTGGTAAGCTGGATCACTTTAACGGTAACTGGTACTACGATAAGTACGGTGGTGCCGTACTCAACGGTGGTGTCAGTTTCTTTTTTGCTGTTGCTGGTGAGCAGAACAGGTATAAGACAGCGATCGCACGCGCGATCGGTGCATTGGCATTCTCCAGAGTGTATTGGCTAAGCACTGTAGATGAGAAATACACCTCGTACTATAGCGCGTTTGACACGGAGACAAACACCGAAGACAAGCGCTATATCACCATGTTCTCCAAGCCATGGTATAAGTTCGCTGAGAATCCAGTCGATAACGAACGATGGATTCTCAGCGATGTGGGTGCGACTACATTTGATTCCTGGGTGACAAACTGGCGCAATACGTGTAAGACTAAGCGTGATACACTGGGTAAACAGTTGACAGTGCCTACGCCATTTCTTGAGCGTGATGGTTCACCATTGACCATGATTCTGCCTACGTTCACTGATATGGATTCCATCAGTCAAGCTCGTACTGAACAACAGAACGATATGCACGATGAACATGAGATCAGCAGCTCTAAGTTGGGCATGTATCATGCTCGTGGTGGATTGGGTAAGAGTCACGCCATTGACGACATCCCACCATTAGCTGTATCCAGTAGCACGTATATGCTCTGCACCGTGCAGACCAAGAAGGCTACCAGCTACGATAACGCACCACCTAAGAAGACATTCCAGGATATGCCGCAGGATATTCAGCTCAGCGGTGTACCGAGAAACTTTCTCTATCTGGTACATGACTGCCTACTCGTCCTGAAGAGTGAGCGGCTGACACCCTCGGACAAGAGTGGTCCTAAGTGGCCACGTGCAGATGAACTCAGAGATCGTGATAACCCCGATCTGAATATTGTCACCGTAGTGAATCAACGTGGTAAGAGTGGCCTGAGTGGTGTACCGATGAAGTTGGTAGTCTCTCAGACTGAAGGCTATCTGCCACGTCTGACGATGTTCAATGACATCTGGGATGAAGGTATGTATGGCCTAGTGGGTACGAATAGCAACTACGCTCTGACTCTCATGCCTGATGTTAAATTGACTCGTACTACCGTACGTAACCTGATCGATACCAACGAACAGTTAGCACGCGCGTTAGAGATCACAGCTGATCTGTGCTATATGGACTTTGTCAATAGCATCAACGGTGAGCATAAGGACACCATCTGCACACCGGAAGAGCTGTACAACGACATCATCAAGCTCGGTTATAGTTGGGATGACATCTTCAACACCCGTAGCTGGTGGACACCGTTTGAGGACAAGCATCCAATGAAGCGCTTAACGACAAAGGATCTCCTGAACATCAGAGCAGGTCGATACGCGCCTAAATGGCTCAGTAAAAAGTAAAGGCATATCACCTATATGGTGGCACTATGTCACCGTATAGGAGATACAATAATGCTGCGCAATAATGGTTGGGCAGGGCATCCGACATTTACCCATGTTCCGTATACGAAGTCCAACACCGACGATGATCGCGTATCTCGGTTTGTAAGGGCGGCTGGTACTTATCGGCACTGCATGGCTGAGAAGGACATGGGGTTGGAGATGATTCTACGGGACATTGCGATCATGAGTGATGAGTATCTACTCGGCATTCGCAATATTTACATGGATGTCTTCTCCACGCTAATTGAAGCTACGAATCGGTTATCTGGAGAAAAGCATGGTGTAACGTTTGGTCTAGGTGATGTGGATATCTGTCAAATGGCCACCTGCAGTGCACGTGAGTACACCACGACCCAGCAATGGTCAGATGCCACTGGGCTTGGCACCATGAAGTGGACGGATTGGACTGATCGGCATAGCGGCACTCAGATCACCAATGCTCTTACGGCAATTAACAATGATAAGGCATATGTGCTGGACTCCAGCATCATTGATCCAGTGTCCGATAAGCTGCTGTACCATAGACGAATTGAGTCGCTACTGGTGGAAGGCGCTTTACCCAATATTCTCTGGGCGTATTGGTGCCCACCACGTGTAGAACGCAGCATGACCTACGCCTGGTATTCAACAGTGTTGTCCACATTCTAACCCACAACAAAGGAGCATCAATGAAGAAGCTCATTGCATGGCTGAAATCGCTGTTCAAGCGTAAGCCTAAGAGCGCACGCGTTATCGTGGTCAACGGCCGTAGTGTCTATATCAAGAATGACGATAGCTTCACGATCGAGAATGGTGTAGTACGCCATAAGGATCCCAATGTCGTGATCAGACCTACGATCGTATACCCCAGTGTTCAGCAAGGTACACTGGGTGATAACGGCGTACAGCGTCGCTGTGAAGAACACATTAACGCACTTACAGGTGTCACTGCCGGTGTCATCATTGATCGTGTAGCAGCATCATTGAGTAAAGAGTGCGGTCGCTACGATGACAGCTCATCTGGCAGCGACAGTGGTAGTAACGGCAGTGCTGGTGGTGGCTGATGAGGCCGTGATGACTGAGAACGATGACGTCAAAATGGATGTCAGTATCGAATGGTTCGATCCAACGAAACATTAACCCAATCAACCAAAGGAACGCAACATGAACGCACAACAACCTGATGGTATCCAAGAATCGCCGTATGATGAAGCGGTGAGTGAAGACATTCAATGCATGGATCAACCGGAGAACACTTACGCAATCACTCCGGCTGATCTGGACAATGCCCTGAGTGAGGCGCTGCAAGCAGCCAAGGATAACCTCAAGGCACCTCTCGAGGATATCAACACGTCCAAAACCATCCTGGAGATGACGCTCGAGGTACTACAGTCTGAAGTGGCGGAGTATCCGCTGTTGCAATACTTCATTGATTACCTTGAACCGTTCAAGGTCGATCATATCCTGGGTGAGATCAATGCCTACCGCGATGCGCATGCCCGCGTCATGACTACCACGTGGCACATTCTGCTGGCGAATGACCCCAGCATGAGCAGCCTGGCACTGCGTGCTCGCCTGGATATCGACATCTGGGGCAATTACAGCGATGAGACGTACATCGCTCATTGGGAAGACCTCGTGCTCCCATGGTTGCGTCATCGCAGTCAATACTTCAGTCCGCATCTGGCGGCAGCTAAGGCATTGCCTGAAGCTGTACCTGAGGCAGATGCGCCAGTAGCAGACTGATTCTCACTGCAGTGCTGGCCTAGGCCAGCACTGCCTCATAGGAGCCACTATGGCACACACAGGTAAGGTCAAAGCAGCGTTGGCAACACTGTACGATCTCATTCAACGCATGACGCCTACAGCAGATGGTAAAGACAATGACAATGTCAAATACCTCAAGTCTGTCTTTGACGTCATGACGGATAAGGAAGTCATCAAATTCGCCGGCGTGTTACGCGATACGGGTATGACGATTCCCTTCACCTCTCCAAACTGGGATAAGGCTAATACGCCTAAGATGGAGGATCTCCTACGTGTCGCTGAAGATCTCGGTATCGAGCTCTATCAGCGTATCTGGAAGATCGAGGAAGATGGGACAGCCTATCTGAGTCCTACAAAGCGTCTGGTGGGTACGCTCTACGCCCGTAGACAAAACCAGACAGCCATGCACTCAGCAGGCTATGCTGATCAAGGCAATACCATCAACACACTCACCGGTCAGGTGACAGGTGCCAGTAAGGTCACACGGCTCTCTTTTATGGAGTCTATGCTGATCAATCAGTATTCTGGTATGGCACCTGTACTGCAGGAGCTACTACAGTTTCGCGGCGGTGATCCTACAGCGCATAGAGCAATGCGTATGATGCTCGCCAGTACCGGCTATGCAGACCATGCCAGGCTATCTAGCCTAGGCAGTACAGCTCGTATCAACACCACACTGAGTGCGTATCTACTCGGAGCACATCTGAACAGTACGCTGACCAAAACCGCCACTAATGGCCCTATTCAAGGAATGAAATAATGGAATACGACGTATACGCATACCACGCTGTGTCGAATGACGGTAGCTGCAACAGTGGCTGTGGTTATCGCTATAACGATCGGGTAAGAACCGTTGCGGTATCAGTGCCTTATGAAAATGAAGTCGAAGTCAGCGTATCAGCCGAAGCTGGTACGCATGAGTATGGTGGCACGCAGTCGCATACTACTGTATCAGCATGTGCTAAAGTGAATGTGTGGGCCGGTGGTGATCAGGACGATCCTTTCTGAACTACCAATACCTTTTAACCACAGTTAAGGTGAGAAAGATGTTTAACGATTACAACAGTTATAGCATCTACGATGTAACGACAGAGGTGAGCGAGAAATGCGCTTATACTCGAGCACATTCTCGAGAACATGTCACTACGAACTGGTCTGTGCCAACGGTTATCAATGATGCATACTACTCAGCTGACGTTTACGCCAGTAACTCAGTACATGCTGCTGCAGAAAATCACCATGGTGATGTAACGGGTCAAACATCCTACGATGCGGCCTTCCATGTGACGGCGCATGTGGAACTTGATACAAGTCATGAGCACTACTATGGTCAACTCATCCGCAAGTAAGAAGGCTACTATGCATATCGTCAATCCACTTTCCTTTGACCAGGTGCGTATTATCCTGGCAGAGGTGCATGAAACAGTAACGCTGACCGCCATCATTAACGAGGGCATCAGCGCATCCTTGCCAGTGCGTCTGGTCACTGAGCGCTCTAAGCTGGCTGAATGGCTGCATCGGCTGAGCTCGAACTACAACATCGTGACCCTGTTCAGCCAGAAGACGTACGAAAAAATTATGACCGAGGTCATGAGTACGTCTAAGTTGAGTGAGCCACTCTGCGACATGTGCTTTCACTTCTACATGCGCTTGGGCTCATGCCACCAAGAGAACCTGGCTAACCTCCTGGTGGACGCGTATAAGTCCACCGTGGGTGACAACTCGTACCATGTGTTCGATCTGTACACGCAAGACTTCATCGGTGATGAACTCAAAGACAGGGGGATGTATACCTTCATCCTCCTGATGGCGGTGGTCGGTGTGCATAACGATGTCTACACAGCTGCACAGGCCGGCATCGATGAACTGACGAATCCTGTATCGGAGGAGTGATGCGGGCTATCCTGGTAGACTTAGACAGTCTTCAGGATACGCGCTTTGGCGTGTTGGGGAATCACTTCCCCAACATTGCGCGTAGTCTGCTAGACGATCAGTATCGCTGGTTGAATCGTACTAGCGATCATGTCGATGGCGTAGACGACGATGTATTCAGAACGCTCTATGCCGGTCGCATGAACAACCCTGATAAGGTGTTAGGCAACTCACCGCTGACATCTATCCCCGCGATTCTGAGTAAACATATCCTGGCCCATAGCGGTTCAGCTGATGCTCAGTTTGTAGGGAGTCGATTGCGCCTACATATCAACACCTGGCCGTATCGGTTTACTGAAGAGGTGACAGATATCTTCGTACGTACACTGGCTACATGGCTCAAGGGTACGGAGTACCTCACTGAGATCAAGGCGGTGTATCTGCCTCCCAGCGCACTCACGCCACGGTACATCATGGAGATGGGTTATGACGTGCTGTACATGTACGACCTACTCGCCTGGATCAATGCTCAGGGTGAAGCGCTGATTAAGTTGGTACTGCCAACGATCTCACTTGTTACACCTAGACTGATGCGCAATCCCGATGCAGAGGAGTTGAAACTAATCCCTGCTGCATTCAAAGGGCGCGATCTCTTTACCACCCTCACCGAGGAATTGAGATACATCATCGATCTCGATTTCCTCGATGCGTCTTACTTCTCGTTTGTACCTGTGCCTACCGCACAGGATCTCGAGGATATTGAAACCACCATGAAGGAGTTAAACCATGAGTACAGTCGACAACGAGATGCAGAAATCCGATACGTATGCACCCCAGATCCAAGCGATGATCATGATCAAGCCGGGTGAGTTATCGTACTGCTATGCGGCAGATACCGTGCACGCGATTGCCACCTGCGATGCTCAGTCGAGCAAAGCGCCAGATACGCCTGAGGTATGGCTCGACACTGGCTTTGGTGGTAGTGAAGTATCGGCCAGTATGACGCCACGGTTCCAACACACGCAGACTGGGCACGCCGTGGAGTACGTGTGGGCTAACGCTTTTCCGACCGATGTATAGGCCCACGAGCTGGGGGTACAACGCCTTCGGTATGGCGGGTATCTTCTTCAGTCAAAACGCATTGGTATACCACACCTACCGATGTGCTAAGCCTGACATCCAAGATCCAAGCGGTGTAGCACATTGTGAACGCCCTACCGAGACGGATGATACACCTGAGGTAGAATCTCCAGATACACCATGATGTCACGCTAGGTGGGCGTACGCCCACCTAGCGTCACTGATAGTCAGTAGGATCTAACTTCACAATGCCAGGAGAGAGTTCTTCTGGTGTGATGTCGACGATGTCTGGAATAGTCGGTAGGTTCAACTCATAGCGCTCTGTAGTCCTACCTGCACCGGCTGAACGTCGTACCAGCTCATCCGCCAGCGCCAATGCACGTGTACGGTGGATCTCCAGACTGGCACTGGCTTGATCTTCATGGGCTTGCTTAGCACGCCTAGACAACGACTTAGCCGTATCATCTACGACCTTCATGATGAGCTCTGGCTTCAGATTGTCAGATAGTTTACCAGAAGCACTGAGGTTATCTCTGACAAACGCCATACGCATGGCGTCAATCTCCTTCAGCATGTCATTCGGGTTTTCATCAGTCGGTGGTGTGTTACCCGGTTGGTCTGTAGTCATATTATTTGTCCCTTTAGATGTTAGGAGTTAACCATGTACGACGCCATGATGATTCTCTTCAGAATGATTGAAGGATCTATCACTAACGCTCTACTTACATGTAGCAAATGGAAAAACAAACTGGCACAGAAGTACCGCGGTATGCGCTATACGACCAAAGCATTGCCAATGACGTATAGCGATACCGATGCGATCACTCGCTTGCAGATAGCGTCACTCGATGTGGATAATATCGACTACGGTGTATTATACTACGCATTCAAGAGACTACGAGACTTTGGATGGCAAGCATTCCCCACTGAACTCATTGAGGCAGGTAAAATTAATGTATCCCATATCACCATTATGCATGCATGTGAGCGTATTGACTTACTGACTCACAGTGTGCTGCTTAGTACCACGGAGTTGGAGTTGCATCGTGGGTATTTTGAAGTTGCTGTGTTTGAATGGCTCTGTAGGGGTAAAGGGTGGTCTGAAGACGGGGTGATAGCCGATCTGAACGCCTATGCCGCTAAGATCAGTGAGCTATGTCGTATCATGACGTTCCATATGGAACGTGGACCTATGACCACCGTACAAAAGAACAACTGGTGGGTCATCCACAGAGAGGTGCAGGTGGCCGTCAATACGATGGCACAGCTGTATATGGTGCTTAAGAAACGCCCACAATAGGAGCGAGTTAAGTGAGTAGTGAGAAGAAGAACAGAGTGGAGAGTGTGCTAGATGCCATCCATAACCCACAGGAGTGCGTGGGTGTGGATGGTGTAGGCGGTCGATTCTTTCGGTTGTTAGCGACTGACATGCTAGCTAGTCGCAACACAGATGTGGCTCAGTTAGCACAGCTGTTACGACAGTATGCATTTGTGTTGAACAGCGATTGTGGCCGTCAGTCATCTAGCCAGCAGGAGTTTTCTAACCTGCTCAGTGCATGGAAGAATCCCACCATGCCGTTTGCACGAATGATACAATCACTCGGTGCATTCGGTGCAACTGAAGTGGAGATCACTATCAAGGCTAAGACTGCCGATGGTGACTATCTGCGTACGTTGGTGGTGCCTACACCCGTAGTGATGCAGCAGCAAAAGGCAGTGGATGGCACTGTCTACCATGTGGCTTACACGGGCCATAAGCAGGTCATGGCTGGTCTGAAGACAGCTGAGACTCCCATTGACGAAGTACCTCCCAAGTAAACATGAGGTAGGGGCGTATGCCCCTACCTATGGAGCTATCTATGACCATTGATGTACCAGCCGTATTAGCTAAGGCCATTGATGTACCAGCCGTATTAGCTAAGGCCACTCATGTACCAGCCGCATTAGCTAAGACCACTTTTTTTAGTGGTGATAAGATCAACCCACTGCCATTGGATGCCTATAGTGCTACCGGTAATGGCATCTATAACAAGATCGCTGAGTTCGTAAGCGGTCTAGGGATTGATCCTAACGGACTCACTCGTGGGAGTGAGTTTCTCAAGAAGAACTTACCAGATATCAAGTCGGTGTATAAGGCGGGTAAAACGCTCGCTAACGGAGGCAGTCTAGCGAGCCGTGTAGATGCTGTTAATACGCTCTTTAAGAGCGGTGCGCCGCTATTAGCCTCTGTACTGCCCACAAACCTGGCAAACTCGATTACAGAGGGTATGAAGAACAATGCGGATACTCTCGCTAAGCTAGGCGACGTCGTCAAGAAGGTAGAGGGTGTTAACCTATCCGACATGGCTCAGGTCGGTAATCTCTTATCTGACATGACAGGTGCTAATGGTCCGTTTGGTGTCATTGACAACCAGTCTGCTGTAGGTGTCATGACCGGCATTGCGATTAACGCATGTAAGAATGGTATCCCCAGTGCGATTACCACGGTACTGAACTCCAGTGAGAACAGAGCGGTATTGCAAGAGACAATGAAAAAGATCATGCCAGAGGTGGTGAAGCTAGGCGATGTAGACTACCTCAAGGAGGTCGCTGACTTTGGTAAGGCTCACGGCATTGATCTGGGTAAGGTGACTCAGTTCGATAAGTTCATTGAGACATTCCGGAAAGGTACGTCTCAAGATACGGTAGGTACGTTTGCTAAGTATCTGGAAGCAGGGCAGGCGTTAGATCCTGGGTTTGCTACGATGGATCTCAATGGCACTCAGGTGACAAACACTTGGCCAGCATCTGCGATGAGTGCTGATGCTTATCAATGTCTGAAGACAGATGTGGTAAAGGAGCAGATCAGTGGAGCGCATGTCGCTGCTGTCACCAACAAGACAGTGCACCATATGCCAGCAGGATCGTTTCTTGGCAGCATCGCTAACATCGCTAAGAAGCAGGCATTTACCATGGAGACACCCTCTGGTCAAACAGGGCAGATGAAGGTCACGAGATGACTATGGTGGGCCATACGGCCCACCATAGTCTAACGCAACTGGCTACCAGGCAATAAGAGGTCAAAGATACGAGCAGGACCAAAGTTACCCAGCATTGCACCAAAGTGAGCGGGCGTCAATGCGAGCCTAGTTTGGGCTAACTTTCTAGTGAGGTTACGCTTGAGCTTTTGCATGTAGTAGATCTGTTTATGCAGCTCTACACCGCTGATGCATGCACAGTAATCGGAGAAGTTAGTATCTTCGTCAAACACCGTCGCTGTCGGATCAAAGGAGAAGCCCTGAGAGATCGGCGCGTAGATGATCGGTGACAGATCTCTGACGTTCAAAGAGACCTTAATGGATGAGGGTTTCCATTCGCTGTTATGACTCAGGTTCCCTTCACCGACGGAGATGGTCATACTCTCTGCCATACCGTATCGTGTCTGTGCATGGCCACGGTCATAGAGCTCTAACACCGGTGGTCCAGCGTAAGACTGTGCACCGGTCTGTTGAGGAAAGGCCACTGCAATCAGTGCAGCTAGTGGTAGCCATAACTGAACTAACCGACAATAGGCGTTGTTGTATGTGGCATTGAGCTCGATGGTATAGTTCATCGTAGGCATCGATGCGGTACTGCCCGTATAGCGCTGTGGAAAGTCAGCTTGTGCTGCACCTGCCAGTGCACCAAAGACAGATAGACCGAAGTTGTTAGCCACCTGACTGATGACTGCACGACCCCCACCTAGGACGGTCTCGATTAACCCAGTGATTGGACCATCGCCGATGTTACCCCCTGCTAGGTTGTAAACCGTGTTTCTTGAACTCTCTACAATGGAATCAAACTTAGCCTTGACTTCACTGTCTGCTGTTTGGTTGCTGGTACTCATGGTGGATGGACCCGTATCAGACACGGAGAACGCTAGGAATGCTCCGCCATCATCCAGCTCCAACATAGCAAAGGTGGTCATCTGTGTCCACCAGCTCTTGGTCTTCTCCTCACCGTCTTCCTTAGGTGAAGGCAGCTTCAACACATCTTCTGCACCTGGTGTACCTCTGACAGCTGTTGGACCACCGCCAGCATCTTCCAGTGTGTTAGTCGATGCTCTGACATTCACTGGTCTATTGGCTGGCATATCCTCCCATCGCTTCTGATAATCCATCAGCGAAGATCCAGCTGGACTGTGCTTCTCACTGAGGATACCTCTGGCTGCGTTATAGAGACTCTTAGCAGCCATGACACCTGGTGCCGCTACCCAACCCAGAATAGAGGAGATTGTATCTCCTTTAGTATCCAAGAGCTTCATACGTGCCATGTTGTTTCTGTGCCATCTGGTGGCGACAGTAAACACATCCAGTGCACCATCACTGGTGAACATATCAGGGAAGTACAAGCCCAGGTGCTTGCGGTCATCCACTGAGGTCTTGAGTGCATCGCCAAACATCCGCTCTGCCTCTTTCTCAAAGATCGTAGGGATGAACTCATCATTGACGGCAAATTGCATGGCGATGAGGTTAGCTCTACGCCAGGTGTTGATCATGGTAGGTGAATGATAGCAATACTTCGTTCTTGGCTTCATTGTAGCACGCTGTGCTACGTAGACAATGAAGCGAATGACCAAGAGAGGCCAGAGGTTAGTCGTGATGCCAATCACGGCAGTAATGGCAGTAGCCAGAAAACCGGTAAGTAGATTACCTGCTACGCGACCGGTGTTAGCGAGTTGACCTGCTGATGGATCATAGACTGATACGTAGAAGGTAGCTAGGCTGTTGTACGCTGTGACACCCGCACGCAGATAGATGATCTGTGCATTGGACTCAGCAGTCTCGTAATACTTTCTCCCGATCTTCAGATCAGTGGTACTGGCTAGACCTACTCTGAGATCGGTATTGATCGATGACTGCGGTGGCGGGTTCATTGTCGGACTACCACCTGGCCCAGTGTCTGAGAATGAGTAGTTTGCACGTGATGCAAACTTCATTGACTTACCGATGTCGTCCACCGTTGCGGGATCGCAGCGCCATGCCTGTTTGATCCAGGATGCGTTACTACAGAGTTTACTCATAATGGTCTCCCATAAACAAAAGATACACAGGTGGGGCGTACGCCCCACCTGTGTCAGATCAGTCCACTGGTAGACATATCCACGGGTAACTGACTCGCACTCGTGCGTGTTTTGAAATCCACGCTAGGACGAGTACCACCCGCTTGAGGCTTATTAGCTGCACCTGCAATCGTCGTTATCGCTGTAGCCATAGCAGCCAGCATACCACTCTGTTCTTGCATAATGGCGGTCTGCTTCTGAGACTCTGTGAGGATAGAGCCCAGTACAGATGCCGATGGCTTATTGAGCTCTACATCCGCTCTAGCTGTTTGGTTGATTGCCCGCTCTTTAGAACTCATGTTGTTAAAGCCAAATGCTGCCTTCATGAGCTGTTCATTCGCAGACATGGTGACGCCTGATGGATTGTATTCTACTTTCTGGAATCCAGAGTCAGTAGTCGGCTGAGCAAACGACTGGATGGGAGGCACTGTAGCGGCTGCGGGTGTAGAAGACTTCAAAGTCGCTGTAGTGCCCGTAGAGCCGCTATTTTTGTCTACGGGTACATTCGTACCACTTTTTGATAATACTTGATCTCCTGGCGTTTTAGCGCCATCTACGGGGGTCTTTGGGGACGGAGCAGAGGCTGATGTGGGATTTGTAGGCGAAACAGACGGTACACCACCCCCAGCAGTCGTCTGATTCTTATTGAACTCACCTGGCTTATCCGTCGCTGCTGGCGTACTTGTCGGTGTCGTTGCAGCCCCTGTAGATGCACCTGTAGCACTAGGTGTCGATGCGGCTGCACTGGTATCTGCATAGGCTCCGATAGCCATACCGTACGCTTTGGCCGGACTGACACCCGCCTTAATCAGCTCCTGGTATCTGGTTCTGGCTTTTACCAGTACAGCCTTTACTCGATCTGGACTGATACTAGCATGGTTGGTACCGACCTTATCGTAGTAGCCACGTCCACTGGTCAACTGTAGTGCAGCCCATTCATACGCTGCACTATTGATTGCAGCATCGATGTTCTCTGACTTACCCGTGATGTAACTACCGATCGCTGGGCGTTTCTTACCGGCTAGAAACTCGGTAAAGAAGCGCTCTTGCAACTCAGGCGTGAAGCGTTCGCTGGTACTGATACCCAGCTTTTTCACACCTTCGCTGAGTGTCTCTGGTACCATCTGGTACTTACCGACAGCAAAGAGACGCTGTGGATCATTCTTACGTCTAGCCTGAGCTGTCATAATCTCTTCTAGCGTCATGCTAGTGAGATTAATCGGCTCTCTATTACTCGGTGAATTACGATCAGATCCACGGTTATAAGCGTTATATCCACGCCTACCGCTTTCACCTGTACGGATCAATGAGGACAGCGATGCGTTAGGATCGTACTTACCTGATCCTGGATCATTGATCTTGATCCCCATGGACGTGGTATTCGGTCCAGTGGGATTATTCTCAAAGATACCCGTGACGGCATCTACAGCACGACCGGTACGATAACTGATCGTAGCGTATGCACTGTTGTACTTGTCTACGACGTTATTCCACCCCATGCTGACAGATGCCGTTGGCTTCACCGGTGCTGTAGGTGTCACATCGTTGACCTTAGCCTTCTCTTCTTTCTTTTTGGCTGTTTCAGCGACCTTACTGATCTTTTCCTCTTTGATAGCTGGCTTTAACTTCTCAGCGGTCTCTTTGAGGAACTCGATGTTTCCTAAGACACTGGATGGATCTGTGTTCAGCGTGTACTTAGGCCATGGAGAATCGGTGTACGTCCATACGGACTGATTGTCCATGCTCTTAGAGTCACGGATAGCGAGTGCTGTCTTATACGTGTCCTGAGGTGTTAAGAGTGCCTTCACGGCTTCGACATATCTGCCAGTGATGGTATTCAGCGCATTGACGTAGTTCAGATACGTCGGCAGGAAGCGGTTCTTGATCCAGCTGACAAAGGTAGTGAAGGCTACTGCGTCTGAGGTGTTTACCCCAAAGGCGAACGCCATATCGCTGGCTAGGGTGATCAGATCGCTATTGAAGATCAGCTTACGGTCATTACCTGCTTTGATGTGTTTCGCTGCGACTTCTTCAGCTTGTCGCAGTGCATTCATCTTGTCATCTTCCAGATTGACTAGACCGTAGGTTCTGAAGCGTACTGCATCGATTGCACCGATCTTAGCGTTCTCACGCTCGGCTGCGACTCTGACGCTCGGAGAGATCGTCAGTGCACCACCTCCACCTGGCAGTGTGACTGCTGCGGGTACCATACCACCATACCCCAGTGCCTTAGCCGTATTGGCCTCAGTGACCTTATCTGTCTTACCGGGTTGTTGTACACCATTGACTGGCTTAGTGGTGGCTACATCTGCGATGGTCTTAGCCGTCGCTGCTGGGATGACAGCGGAGGGTTCTTTCTTCTTTGCTTCAGCGATAGCGGCTTCAGCAAAGCTACTGACATCGGTAGCGGTAGCTTCAAGGAACTCATGATCGGTGAATGGTGATTGGATTTCATCGTAGTTCACAGAGAGTGCTCTGGTAGCCTGGACATAGGCAATCTTGATACTAGGCACCAGATCCTCTACGTCTCTGAGCGGAGTCGTCACCTTCAGCTTACGCATAGCGGTTAAGTGAGCGAGGTACACGGGCTTAAAGCGTACTTTGTACCACTTACTGAACTTAGCCATGTGCTTTTGGTTATTAACATCCAAGCCAAAGAGCTTAGTGACCTTAGTCATGAACTCTTCGTCAGTTGAATCTGTCTTGTCCAGTACAGCCGTGTCTTCAGCGTACGTGACTTGCTTAACCAGCAGTCCTTCAAACTCTGCTACTGCCTTGATATGCTCGTCATTACGTCCTGAGAAGCCATACTGCGCCATACGCATCTTAAGCGTATTACCGATCTTCAGACGGTTTGCATAGGCGTAGATGCCATACCCCACGGCACCGACTACAGCTGAGCCAATGAGTAGTGGTACGGTCACAGGAGAACTGAGGATAGCCCCTACAGCGGCGAGCGCATACGGTAACGCCATCAGAGCACCGCGCAGAAGTAAGCCGGTCGGTTTAAAGAGCACTTGCTTAGTGAGCCACCATGCGCCTTTTAAACCGTAAGTCAGTGCGGTGCGTACGACGCCTCCCTTAGCAGCACCTGTCGCTACAGCGCCGGCTCCTGCTGCAGTAGCCGCGCCTGCACCTGCGGCGGCAGCGGTACCTGCTGCGGCTGCGCCACCTGCGCCAGCAGCGACGGCTCCAGCGCCTGCGGTACCGGCCGTCGCTACACCAGCAGCACCGGCTGCACCTGTGCCGGCAGTAGCGGCGCCTGCAGCTCCTGCTCCAGCTGCCATCCCACCTAACACCTTAGCACCGACATAGGCCATTGCAGCACCAGCGAGTTCAGAGGCGTAATTCTTGATAGTAGCGAGGATACCTCCACCACCTTCTTCCTTGTTCTCCTCTTTCTTCTTCCTACGTTCTTCCTTAAGCTTCTCTAGCGCACTAGCTGCCTTATCCTTACGTTCAGCGAATGTGTTCTTAACCTTATCTAGGCCCTCGGCGCCTTTGTTCTTCAGTGAGTCTAAGAGACCGTTTTGCTTACGATCTTCATTACTGCCATCGACATCACCATCACCGTCTAAGTCACCGATCTTACGCTCGTTACCATCACGATCCGTCACGGTACCTGACTTACGACGCTTGCGTCTACCTGTACCGTTACCACCTCCTCCTAAGCGGTCATCCAGGAGGTCGTAGATCATCTTAAGCTGATCCACGATGGGGTTACTGGTTAACCAGTCGTAGAAGCCGGTCAGATCGACGCCCTTCGTATCGGAGAAGAATCCAGCCAGACGCTTAAAGCCATTGGAGATCTTGTCCTTAGCCCAGTGAAAGCCCTGCTTTGCTTTGTTCCTGAGAGTAGCGACCGCTTTGCCTGCAAAACCCAGTAACTTAGCCTTCACTGTCTTGATGGGTTCACCCTTGTCATTCACGATACCCTTCAGGAGATCTTCTTCTGTCAGGACGATCTTCAGATCAGACAAACGCTTCACTGGGCCTGCGATCTGACTAGGACGGGTGATGGCCTGATCTCTGACCATACACCAATATCCACCTGCACGCATGGTGATCGCCAGCATACGTGGACGCTCTAGATCATCCTTCACGTAGATGTCTACAGGCTCATCAACAATGTCCACGAGATGTGACCAAGCTGTCTTGACAAAGCCTGCTTTGTTCGATGCAAAACCACCCACACGCTTCACTACGCCGATGATGTCAGAGACTAAGCGCATACCCCATGGCGATTTGTAATACGCCTTAGGGAGTTCTTCCAGCGTTAGGACGATCTTGTTGTCTTCATCGACGATGTCTTCAGTGATCTCTTTGAGCTTGTAGATAGGCGTACCTGTCTGTGCTAGGCGGTACATCCCCATACGTAGCTTATACGCCGACATACGAGGGACTTCTTCACCCTTGACAAATACGTCAAACTGACCTGCTACGGTATCCAGCACTCTGTCCTTAGCACCGGTAGCGAGACCCCACATAGAGCGTGAGAAGCGCATCGGTGCACTCAGAAACGGATGCTTAGCTGCAAACTCAGTCAGCCATGACTTACCGGCACCTAAAGACTCGATTGCTTTCTTGCCTAAGGGTGTCAGGACGAATGCGTTCTGGATTTCATGCAGATCCAGAACGACACCACCGTTCTCATCGATCACTGCGTTCTTGATGTCTGCATAGGAGCGAATGACCTTGTTGGTGACTTGGTCACGGTACAGACCAGCTTGCAGCTTCCATGCCTGCATCTTTGGACTGTTGATACCAGCGACATAGATGTCCTTTAGGGAGTCGATCTTGCTTCTTCCCCAATCGGCAACATCTGCAGCTAAGGTAGTCGCTCTGGCAGCACCTCTACCTAGAAAGCCTAAGCCCTTACCCGCTAGACCGATGCCCTTACCTGCCATGTCAATCGCCCATCTGGTCGCACTCTCCAGACCAAACTGGTACTGGACAATGTTGACCTGCTGAGCGGCGATCTCCAGTGCTCTCTTGTTTTGCTCGATGATCTCTTGCAGTTTAGCGACAGTGGAGTCACCCGAGGTATAGATCGCTGAAGTGATGGCATCTACGCCGGCGTTCTTGATGTCGATGTTACCGCCACCTCCTGGTCGGATGGTGGGTGGTGTACCGGTAGGCGGTGTAGGGGTATCCGTGTCTCTGAACCCCACTCTGAAGGTACGCTTGTTCTTCTGTGACGATGCACCTAGGATGGTGTCATCTACACCGAAGTCGATGGTATCCTTACCGAGTAGCTCAATGTACTTTGCTGGATCGTAGTTGTTATTGGCATCGAGTAGACCGATTCGTCTGAGTAGGGCAACATCACCCGTGTTAATCAGAGCTTGTACCGCTTCACGCTTCTCAGCCAGGTTGGCACCGAACTTGTTAATGCTGTCAGATGCCTTAACGTGAGATTCGCTATAGGCTTCACCTAAGCCACCGCTGAAGACTCTGGCGATGTATTGTGCCTCACGTGGGCCTACGCCAGAGCGCGCCCATGTCTCAGCGTTAGTGAGGCGATCAAAGCTGCCTAAGTCTTTTCTGTCTCTGGAAGTGAGATTCGATACGTTATCTCCCAGCAGGATATCCAGCACCTTACGTCTGGTATTGGCTTTCAGGCGCTTATTCGGATCTAGCGCACTGAGGATGTTTTCACCCTGACTGGTGAGACTGGACTTAGAGTAACTGTCAAAGAGTGTCTCAGAGATACCGGAGACCTTCTTGGACTCTTGAACAAACTGTCCTCTGGAGAAGTCATAGGTGACTGGCTGGATACTGGGGTCTCCAGTCGCCATGATCGCGGTGTTATGCTGAATACGCATCAGGTAGCCAGGGATGATCTCCTCCAAGCTACGTACAGCACCGTAGGAGAGCTGACCGATCTCTGCGAACTGTTTAGATCCCCCTACGTTCATAGAAAGATTACCGCCTCTGTTGACCTCATCTCTGAGATCATCAGCGAAGTTCTTGGCGTAGTTCAGAAGCTTAGAGAGCATGTCGTCCTTCTCCATAATGGAGGCGCCATTCTCGTCTTTGAGGCTCTGTAGGTACTTGACACCCTCGTCGTACGACCCGCTAGGGTTGTTGAGGATGTAGTTGATGATTCTACCACCCTTTGCGATCTTGCCCTCAGTATCGAACTTCTGAATACCCTTCTTGGCTAACTTGCCAGCTTGCTTGCCGAGCCACCCTGCAATGGTGGAACCAGCGATATCGCCTACGGCATCACCCGCCATCGCTGCTTTCTCTGCAGCGTTCTTATCCTGCACACCCATGGACTCTGCCATGCCGGTGAGCATCTCGACACCATTCAGTGCATTCTCGAAGTTGTACTTGACTTCATCTACCGCTTCTCTACCACGCTTACGTAGTACCGTCATCAGACTGCCGATAAAGTCTGTACCACCGAAGACACTATCGTACGCCTTGTTCATGAAGTTGGTACGCATGACCTCCTGAGCGCGCTCAGACATCCTGAGTTTGAGAAACTCAGGCAGCTTGGTATTGATCGCGATGGATTGCAGGTTCTTGACGATGACCTCAGTGCCTTGTCTACTGAGGTTGATAGACTCCAGCATGGCGGTGTAGTGCCGCATCTGTAGTTCCAGCGACTTACGCTGATAGCCGATCGTGATCGTATCCTGATACGAGACTAGGCGTTCCAGACTTTGACTCAACTGGCCCATGGCCGTGAGGTTGTCTACGTGTCTGGCATCGCTCTTCTTATCAGCGATAGTATCTCTGACGAGCGCTTCTTCTTTATCACGTTGCTGTACGGCGTGCTGTGTACCGAAGATGGTATTCAACTCATTCTTCAGACTGGCTTCAGCTAACTCGGCTGCCGACATCCGTGATGGGCCTGCATTCTGCTTAGACCAGTCTTTCAGGGTGTCTACGACCCCTTTAGGCAGCTTGCCATCCAGCTTGTTGACATGCTGATTCACTAAGGTCTTGGCCTGCTTCATTGGGCCAGCCATCTGTTGCTGCATGTACTGCGAATTCGACTTGACTGTCGAATGCAGTCGTTCTAACGTCGTGAGACCTCGATCGTATCCGGGAGGGAGTACATCTCGGTAGAGCTCACGATACATCGATGGATCGGTGAGTTTATTGACGAACCCATCTCTCAAGCCCGCTGCTGCAGATTGACCAAATGCCGTTCTAGGCTCTCGGTCATCTTTAGGCTCTTCAAAGCTGAAATCGTCAAAGTTGAAACTCAATTCATCATCTGGAGCGTTTACCTTCGTCTTCTCAGCCATTTAGGTTCCTCAATTTTATCAGATGTTTATTTACACGGATAGGGTGTTAGCATGCTTAAAAAGATGCTCCCATGGAATATTATTTTACTGAGTATCCAGCCTAAGCAGCTGGAAGCATTGCCTCAGATTACCCATAGTGAAGCAGTGGACAGAAACTTCAATATGCATCCTGAAGGACTATTCAGTACATCGATCTTTGGTAAAGTAGGCGATGAGCGTAGATTGACGAGCTTTGCACACATCAACATGAAGGTGAGTCTGATCCACCCACTGATCTGGTATCACCTCATGTCTATGCGTGCGATGTGGGGTGAGATTGCCGCTGGTAAGCTCTATGCCACGTTTGATGAGAAAGCAGGTGAGTTTATCAAGGCCGATATTCTCACCGGTAGAACAGGATATCAATTCTTCGCTGAGAACTGGCGTAAGCTCAAGATCGAACGGACTAAGTCTCTGACCAGAAACAACTCCATTACCGTGATTGAAAGATATCGCGGTAATGGAGATATGTCTTCATTATTGTTGGTCATTCCAGCAGGGTTACGCGATATTGAGACGGATGAGAATAACGTCATTGTGAAGGATGAGTTAAATGACCTATATCGCCGTATGCTCGCTCAGAGTAACAGTATCTCCGATATTGTCATTAAGACCAATCCGAAAGCGATCGACAGTACCAGGTACTCCATGCAGTTAACCTGGAATTCCATCTTTGAATACTTCATCAGAAACATCGGTGGTAAGAACCACATGATGCAGGGTCAGTACCTGAGTCGTAATATCGTCAACGGTACACGTAACGTCATTACCGCATTGAGTACCGAGCCTACGTACTACAATGATCCTGGTGTACCGGGATATGACAATATGACCGTAGGTATCTACCAGGCCATTCGCGCATGTGAGCCTAACGCTATCTTTGCAATGCGTAAAAACTTCACAGATAAGATCTTTGTCGGGAATAACGCACCGATTGCATTGATCAATAGAAAGACACTGCGTACTGAGATGATTCAGGTGGATCCAAACTACCAGGAGCGCTGGCGCAGTGTGGAGGGTCTGACTAAGATCTTCCTCCTCTACGAGCGTGAAGCACTGCGTACGATGCCGATTGTGGTGAAGGATCACTATCTGTGTCTCACGTGGCGTGGTAAGATCGATGGGGTGGATGCGTTTAAGTTGGTGAACCATACTGACGCTATTCCTCAGTGGGTGTTTGAGAGTGAATACACACTCACGCCTACGACGATGATCGAGTTCTTCTACGCTACGACGTATAGTGAGTTGGATCGTACGCCTGCGTGGTCTACTCGGTATCCCATCGGTGATGCTGGATCCACGTATCCGAACGAACTCTTCATTCGTACGACTGAGAAGTCTGAGCGCAGATACTGTCTGACGGATAACTGGGAGATCGATAAGGAACGCGGTATCGCCTACTGCTTTCCCTCTGCAGATATCACCGCTCCAATTATCAACGCATCTTCACCACATAGCTCTAAGCTTGAGCAAACTAATGCTGACTTTGATGGTGACAAGATGGCAACGAACGCCATGCAGTTGCCAGAGAGTAAGGCTGCCATGAGGGGTCTGATGAACCGATGGGAATCTCTTATCACCGCTACAGGTGAACTCATCGGGAGTTGCCAAACAGACACCGTGAGCTACGTGCTATACAACATGACCGGAGATATCTCCTAATGAGCCAGTTCCAACAACTGCTGGAAGACGTACTGGGCACTCGGCTGCATGTCGCAGCCGAGAGTATCACACTGGATGCGTTTCATCGTATCGGTCGGTTAAGAAAAGCGGCAGACATGCCTAACGTCAAACGACGTGAGCTGTCTGCACTGGAATTACCGCTGAACAGCCTGTATCACTACCAGGGTGAATCCCTCGATGACGATGGACCAAGTAACAATGATCCAGCGTTTAATAACAACAAGAAGAGCATCTTTGTACGTCATATCCTAACGTACACGACAAACGCTGTAGTACAGCTACGTGCAGCTACGATGCTCAAACAGCACATCATGGACTACCATAAGCGTAATAAGCGTACTAAGCTCCTGGCAGATGGCTTACCCCTGCCTAAGGACGGTGGTACGTTGGTGGTCTATAACTACGGTCTACTGGATCTCACTGTCCGACCCGTGAAGGCGGTGAACTATTGGTACGAGACATGGCGTGCATTAATGGACACGATCGTGCACGAGATGGTGAACATCGCTCGTACGTCTGATCGTCAGCAGTTTCTGATGGTGCCACTGCCTAAGCAGATGCTGACGATGGCGCAGCTCAATAACGAAAAGCTCTTTATGCCCACTGGTGACTCCTACCAGAAAGCCCCTAAGGAGCGTGCTAACGTCATGATCTACGAGTTCTGGCGTTGGCTAGTGAATCCCAACGAAGGTGTGTTCGCTGAGTTTAGTAAACTCGCTACTGATGGACTCTTGGGTAAGATCGAGTTCATCTTCAACTACGATGGCTATTACGTCGTCGTTAACCTCGGTATGCTCTTTGGATCCCGTAAGCCTACCAAGGAAGATCTGACGGCTAATCCAGCCTGGGCTATCTGGGCTAAGGAAGGCAATCGCGTACCAGTTACGCGGCTGACGCGTGACTTCTATCTCTTCTTAGCTGTCGTACACGGTATGGATGCACCAGAAGAGATCATCGATGAGGAGAACGGTGCTGTCTCTGACGATGAAACTGAAGTGGTCGTTAGCGATGAGAAGAAACTCGAAGCTCGGGTGAAGGTGATCGATCAGATCGTCGAGATGTCTCAGAAGAGCACTGTCGAGACAACAGATGCTAAGAGCAGTCTGACTGATTTGAAGAATGAGCCTGATGGTAACTTCATCGAGGAAATGAAGGAGAAAGCAGCTAACGCAGGTACAATTACGGCTGCTGAACTCAGACGCGTAGATAAGCTACTTGAGAAGAGTAAGGCGATCAAAGCACCCGATGGTACGCCTATCCATGAGTTTATCGATATCAAGCCAGGGATGGACAAGCTGGAAGTCGTGACCATTCCAGATCAGGATGAAGTGTTCGATAAGAACATGAACCGTACGAGCATTGTGGGCTTCAGTGAGCAGTATGTGAAGAAGCTCATGATGAGGGATATGCTCGGCGCTATCATGAGCTTTCAGGATAGTGGTGTGATCGTCACTAACCTGGAAGTCCAAGAGCATAAGTCACTGACTGAGACCAGCTACACCATCTCGTTCTCTTTAGGTGAGATCGGTGGTGCTCCATCGACCATTCACTTGAAGGTACAAGCCGTACAGCCAGATGGCACGTATATGGCCAACGGTACACGCTACCAAATGGTCAACCAGTTAGGTGAAGCACCGATTCGTAAGATCAGCTCCAGTGTCGTGGTGCTGACCAGCTACTACGGTAAGACATCCATCAAGCGCAATGCTAAGGTGGTGAACGACATGACCGCTTGGGTGGGTAATCGCATCTGCGCTCTAGCGTTGGATGATAACATCCAAGGCATCACGGGTCTGAAGGATGTCACCGCGTTTGACAACACGTTTACCTCACCGCGTATTTACGCGATCATCGCTAAGCGTCTGGCAGCTGTGACGGTAAACGGCATGGCGCTGAACTTTGATCACAAGACGCTGATCACTGGCGATATCGCTAAGATCGTGATGCCTAAGATCCAAACCACACATCCTGGTGCAGTCGTATGCGGTTTGGAAGGTGATAACTACGTCTTCGTGGATATGGACAACCAGTTTCATAAGTACACGCCAGGTGGGGTGATTACGGATTTGGGAGACGTCTACACCCTCTTTGGCTTAAACAGAGAGAAAGCACCGATTGAGTATGCTGAGGTAGAGACATACAGCAAGGCCATCCCAGTGGGGATTGTGCTGGCATATAAACTCACACTCACTAAGCTTTTGAATAGCCTCGGTGTCACTTACCGAGTAGACTACACCGGTAAGAAGCCGGTGCTGGATGACTCATCGTTTGCACTACGCTTTAACGACTGCTCAGTGATCTTTGATCGTGATGATGCAGCCGCCTCACTGATCATGGGCGGCTTTCATGAGTTTCGTGATGCGATCGCTGATTACCCTATGGCTCAGTTTGATGATCCCAGTGTGTACTACAACATCCTGGAGACTAAGTACATCTCAGCTAAGCATCTGGATGAGATCAATGAACAATGGATGCGTTTTATCGATCCGATCACTAAGCGTGAGCTGATCCGTATCAATGAGCCTACGACGTATAAAGGGCTCTTGATCCGTGCAGTGGAACTCCTGACTAACGAAGAGTATCCTGACGAGACATCAGTGGAGTTCAGTCGTGTACGTGGCTATGAGCGTATCGCTGGTCATATGTACACCGCACTGAGTAAGGCCATTCGTCGTCAAACTCGTAAGAACGGTAAACGTACGATCGACATGTCTCGCTATGAGGTATGGCAGCGTATCGGTACCGATACCAGTCAGATGGTGGTCAATGAGATCAACCCACTGGAATCCATCCGTAACAACAGTAAGTTAACGTTCAGTGGTAGTGGTGGTCGTAACGAACGCACGATGGTAGCGCATACACGTGCGTTTCACAAGAGTGCAGTGGGACTGATGTCTGAAGGTACGACAGACAGTGGTGCTGTGGGTATCACCAACATCATGCCAGTCAATCCCAAGATCAGTAGCCTCTACGGTACGATCAGTGACGCTGATCCGATCAAGGACAGGGATGCATGTGGTATCCTCAGTGTGAACGCACTGGTCTCTCCAGGCATTATCCATGACGACAGTAAGCGTGTGACGTTTAAGGGTATTCAGGATGCTCATACTCGTCCATGCGCTAAGTATCAGCCATACAGCTGGCGTACAGGGATGGACAGCGCGATTGCGCATTACAGCACTGAGCCTAAGTTCGCCATCACTGCCAGAAAGAACGGTACTGTAATCAAGAAGACTGAGCACTACGTCACGATCAAGTACGACGATGGTGAAGAATATTCCTACAAGTATGGTAAGCAGTTTGGTGTCAGTGCCAACGGTACGATCGTGCCTATGCCAGTGGTGTGTGAACTGCAAGAAGGTAAGAAGTTCAAAGCAGGTGAACCCATTGTGTACAACACTGACTTCTTTGTCAGGAATCCGTTCAGTAAGACAGGTGCACTGGTGATGAAGTTTGGTATCCCGGTGATCGTCCATCTGCAGGATAACCGTAACACCATCGAGGACAGCTGCGCAATCAGTAAGTCGCTGGCTAAGGACTTTGTCATCGATGTGACACACAAGCGTGTCGTGTTGGTGAATTTCACTGATGAGATCTATGATCTCGTACGTGTGGGTCAGATTGTCCATCAGGAAGATCCGGTATGTAAAGTGTTGGATAAGACTGCTGCGATGTTCGTAGACCAAGAAAACGACATCAGCGATACACTGGACTATCTGGATCGTAAAACACCCCGTGCGAAGTATGCGGGTCGTGTGGATCGTATCGAAATCTACTACCATGGTGACATGAGTGAGATGACTGATTCGCTACGCAAGTACGTGAAGCAGTCTGAGAGTAACTTTGCTGTCATGAATCCTGAAGGTAAGGCGGCCACAGGTAGTACCGGTGACAACTACCGAGTCGATGGTAAACAACTCAGTGCCAACACATGTGCGGTATGCGTCTACATCACCGATGAGGAGCCGATGGGCTCATCTGACAAGATGGTGTTAGGCACGCAGTTGAAATGTACCGTAACACGTGTGATGACTGAGACATTGAAGGCTGAAGATGGTACAGTCATCGAAGTGGATTTCGGACAGAAATCTGTTGAAAACCGTCTGGTGTATGGCGCGTATCTACAAGCTGCAATTAACTTGATTCAGCGTCGTATGACTGATAACTTCATCAACACCGTCTTGAGCGGTGAATAAGGAACGAATATGCCTGAAATCTCACGCCATGCCGTCACTGCTGGCACTGTGGCCAATATGGTCGAAGTCGTCGTACAGGTGATGTCGATGCTCGGCTCTGAAGACGTCACTAACTCCTTGGGTGGTGTGATCGTCACACCAGAGCAGGTGGCGAGTATGACCACTTCTGAATTGCAAAGCACCTATCGAGACGCAGCAGCGACAAGGAACGATTGACATGTTGACATCCGCATCTATTGACGCCGCTGTAGGCACCGTAGCCGCATGGCAGGCGACTCCGTACGCCCTGGCTCCTAAGCCGGGTTCTCTCCTGGCTAAGCTGTGTGAGCACACTCGCCTGGATGGCTTGACCTCGCTCAACGATTTCGATAACGTCGATACTGAGCGACTGTATCGCAATCTGAGCTTTGTAGCCAATGGCCTGGATCCCATGCAGATGTCTGACACTGAGCATAGTGTCATCATGGACGATACCGTGAAGTTCCTCGTAGGTCACATGCGGACTTATTTGAACCACACGCGTACTGTAGCAGGTCCAGCGATTGCTGAGATCGTGCAGATGGTGGAGCAGAGTCGTCCTGACTGGTATCAGCCACCGACTTTGGCTCAGATCGACATCTGGAACCCACCTGATCCGTTTGTGGGGGATGCTCTGGAGAAGCTGGTCAAACCTTACGCTGAAGAAGCATTGCAAGCCGTAAACATCATCCGACTGATCAATGAACGTGCAAACTACGCTGTGATTGCTGAGATGATCCATACGGGTGTCAAAGCTCTGGATGACGCGATCGATATCTGGTTCGGTAGTCTGGACAAGTACACCATCGAGTCGCTCTGGAACACGTTCTTCATGGGCGAAGGAAACGGCATGATCGGTCAACATGCTGTAGCCGTACGTGACGGGAGTGTCTGGGAATACTTCCGAAACGTCAAGGTGGGTATCGACTGCGCCTTGTTTGTATTCCTCCTGTCTCGTACTCTGGCTGAGTCTCGTCATCCTGACAGCGCAGTGGGTCTGGATATGTTCGATGACCACCTGATGCGGTATGTGCATGCCAGTGGTCAAGCGCTGGCTATGCAGATCAAGACGCTCAGTGAAGCCAACGGCTCTGATGTGCTGGTACGTGACATCCTCACTGAAACGCAGACCGTGGTGGTGTTTGGTCCAGTGTATGACCGGTGGTTGTCTGATGACAGTAATACCGCTGACATGCTCTTGGCATTGACCCTGCCAGGCGTACGAGCTAATTCTCCGTATCAGGTATCGTTCACTGTGGACGAGATCGCTGATATGGAAACGAAGCTCAAAGGCGCTTGGGTGGCCAATATGACCACAGGCGGATACATTGCGCATAACCACCAGCTCAACAAGGCTCGGTGGGCATTGTACGATGCATTCGCTAAGCAGATGGATGAGATCACCGAAGAGACCACTGGCCGTACGGGTGAGGAACTCGATGAAGCATATACGCCTCTGCGTAAGACTGAGCTCATTGGCCAATGGCGTCATGAGGTCGATAACGAGTTCAACTATGAAGATCTGGACTGCATCGCTCCATGGGTGCTGAAGGCCATGTGCAAGGTGCGCTACCATGGTCGTCCTACCTTCGCGTTGCTCAACGGTATCAACCTGGCGATGGACACTGAGAACGCACTCACTGAAGATGAGGCAGCGTACATGTCTACGCTGCGCTACATCGTCAAGTGGATGGTGGCGCAGGTCATTCCCACACGCGAGTGGAATAACTGAGTATGGACTTTCGCACACTGAATCGTAATCCTGACACGATTTTGAGTGCACTGAAATCCACGCAGTCAGATGCGCTAGTGACCAGTCGGCCACTGCGCATCTACATCCCAGCGTTTTATGCTGAGCGTGGATTGGCTGAGATTGGTGGTACAATTGAGATCGTGGGGTTTTGTGCATGGGTCATTGGATCCGAGTATGACTTCACCACGATCCCGGCTATGATGACAATTACGCCATCATACACCAACACAGTCAAAGGGCACGATGGTGTCGAGTATTTCGAGTTTGTCTTTGAAGCGGGTGCGATCGTGATGCCTACCGACTCTGTACCGGTGGTGGACATCATGTCGTATAAGGTCTACAACGTCATCCACTCAAAGGCTAAGATTCCCTGGTTTACCACATACGACACCTTCAGTGAAACGTTTGCAAATGCAGACAGGTACGCTGGGGTGAGTCTAGGTAAGCTCAAGGATGTGTTGGAGGTACTCTGCGCACTCCAGTCTCGCAGTCCTCACGATACGAACGTCTTTTACCGTAACTTCATTCAGAACAGGAAGCAGCTGGAAACCGATCCGCCTGATTACATCCCTATCGCCAGTATTGTCCATGCTGCGACAGGTACGATGTCCAGATTGGGTGGTAGAAACTTTGTAGATGGATTGACCAGTGCGTTGGCTAATCCTCACGATACCGTGGAAGATCTTGAAAGGGTATACAGGCAATGAAAAAGGAACAGATGATCCAATTCGGTGTATCGTCCCTGGCAGGGACGAATAAAGCCGGTACATTGAAGCAGGATGAACAGGGCTATGTGGATGGCCTATGTCTGGGTGCTGTATGCAGCGTCAATACGCGTGGTGAGGTCTACGACGTGGATGATCTGGTACTCAGTCTCTTCGCTGATGGGTCACGCTTCATGACTCAGGTGAAGGATGGTCGTGCTAACGGTGAGAACGGCCACCCTGAGATGCTGCCAGGTGAAGATGAGGAATCGTTCGTTCATCGCTTCATGAAGATCAATGAGCCTCGCGTATGTGCTCACCATGCCAAGATCTATTTGGCCAGTAAGCCGGTAGCTGGCAACGGTGGTCCTAACGTCCTGCCGATCTATGGTAAGACTGCTCCTGCAGGTGAACTGGGGTATGTCCTGCAAGGTGCCATGGACAGACCTGAAGAGAACATTTGCTTCAGTGTACGGGGTGCTACGATCAATGATCCGCGTAACGGTATCACATATCGCTATCTGCGCGACATCGTCGCATTCGACAAGGTGAACGATAGCGGTATCCCTGATGCTGTGAAATGGAAGTCCATCGCTCTGGAGAATGATCGTGGTCTGGCTGACCTCAGTGCGTTTGATCCGTACATCTTGGAGAAGACAGTCAATGAGGTCGCCAACATGCACCATCGTTTGAGCCTCAGCCACATGGCTACCGAGTCCAGTCTCTTGAGCATCGGTGACTTGCTCAAGATCTGCGGATACCAGCATAACCCAGATATGAACAGTGCACGTGGATGGCGCGGCTGGGTCAACGACAGTGTGAAGGCCAGTCGCTTTAAGTGACTACTCCCCACGCAGATCTACTGAGCATACTCAGTTAATGATAATGCAACAGCATATCACCATACTGAGCAAACCTCCTGCTCATTTAACCGCAGTATAACCAAGGAAAGAATCATGGCAAAAGACAAAGCCAGTAACACCGTCAGTGCATTCATCAGCGCAGCCACCCTGCCCGACGATGCCGCAGCCGTCGTCACCGCTGCAGTGCAAGTCCTGAACCCAGCCGGCTGGGAAGTCAAGGATGGCAATGCTGTAATCGACACCCAAGTGAATGCCATGTGGGACGGCATGGTCAAATCTGTGGGCATCAGCTCTGAACAAGCCCATGCGGCCATCCTGGGCACCGTGGTCATGGCACCGTATGCCATGATGTCGGCAGCTGCTGAACGTGCGATGCAGGACCATCTGAATGCTCTGGCAGCTGGCGGCGATGCGACCGCTTCGACCTCGGTACGTGCCGAAGGCGGTGTCACCGGTGGCAATATCAAGTTCACCGGAAACGCACATGTCGGCCAACAGCACGCCAGCTGCAGCGGTGGTGCTCAGATCCGTCACGCCTCCCAGCAACCGATGGTGACGGCAGCGCAGAAGCGCCTGCAGGATCACCTGAATGCCCAGACCAAGCTCCCGTCGTCTGGTGGCGAAGCGTAACCAGTCACCTGGCCTCTGACCACCTGCCCGTGAGGGCAGGTGGTCCTCATTACTGCATAAACGACAGACATATGTTCTGCACGACAAACCCACATGGAGAGAATGATGACTGAAGAGAATACGAACTTGAATGACCAAGACCAAGCTGAAGCCATCGCTGATCAGCTGCTGCGGGAGATCGATCTCCTCACCGAGAAGTCTCCGCTGGAGATGGCTCGTGAGTGTGCCAAGATCCCATTGCCCACCATCTCCCACTATGAAGTGATGGGTGAGAATCCTGAGCAACTGGATGCCAATGAAGAACTCGAGGAGGAAGAAGGACAATCTCCCTTTGCTCCCAGGGATAGTGATCGCTGGCGTGGTATCGAACATCAGCGCAGGACATCAGGCATCTGGGTGTATGAGCCCAATGGATATCCTTCGCTGTACAACAACGAGTTCCTGGCGAAGGCCGGCACCGAACGTTTCTTTGATCCTCGCTTTTTGATGCCCAAGCAGCCTCGGCTGGAGTGGTTGGTCAATCCGAAGAACTGGAGCGTACTGAGCACCAACGATGATGTGGCGTCTGTGGTGGCTACTGAAGGTGCATGCGAGTGGTTCAGCGCATGCCTGGCATCGGTGGGCGGCTTCTTTGTCGTACTGCATCCTGAAGCAGATGACGAGAGCTGGGAGTCACTCATTGTGGTGCCTACCACGGTCGGTGATGCATCTGCTCGTATGGTGGCTCGCCTCAAGGCGGGTGATGGCTACAACACCGTGCTGCAGTACATCTTTGAAGGTGATCCTGGTGCCAGAGTAGGTGACGGTCCAGTGCACACCTACATGTTGAACCACCTGGCACGGATGCTAACCACCACCAACCCAGCGATCAAGCAGGCACTGTCGACCGAGAGGCTGGTCAGTACACTGCGTGAAGGGTTGAATGATCCGGCACTGCGGGTATATGCCAACATCCCGTCGTTCTTCACGGCGATGTTCTTGACCAGTTCTGCTGATCAGCATCGTGCTGATTCCACCTACAACAGTAACGGGTGGACTACTCGGGTGTCATCACGCGTCGGCGTGCTCAACCGGGCCATCACCCACTACAACATGGTCATGGCCATGGAAGTGGAAGAGGACTTGGAAATCTACTCGCGTGAGTGGGCTGCACGCGCTATGATGCTCTCCATGCGTCAGCGTATCATGACCATGCCTGACGTGCGCAATGCACGTAAGCAAATGCATCGTTGATTGATCCACTACCGGCCCCTAGGGGCCGGTAGTGGACAGTACATTACGCGATAGCGAAAGCGTTATTTTTTCTCACGTCTTCGATGTTCGGCAGGAAGCCGCGCATAGCTGCCAACACATCAGCATCGATGTCATCGACATACAGGTCTTCCACCCAAGCCTTGCGCAGTGCTGGGTTTGCACCAGCCAAGTTCATGCGATCCAGATAGCGCTGGCAGTATTCATCGATACCAGGGCCATAGGCAGCCAGGCCACCGAAGTCGTGACTATACTGGCGAGTCTGCATAGCAGCTTCCAGTTCACGACTCGCAGTGATGCCGGAGAAGCCATCTTTCGGGCACATGTTGGTCACAATCCACGATTGCTTCACATACTGATGCAGAGGATCAGGAATGATGAAGCCCATGGTGAAGGTCCACATGTCTGCCAACCAGTGAGCAGGTCTGCGAGACAGTGTAGCGACGCCAGGCACCTTCGATTCTTCGTTGGCCATCAGCATCTGGATGTAGTATTCCCAGAAGCGACGAATCGGTGCACCTTCCTTGTCATCCACCGTAGCTTTCCACGATGTTTGATCGCGGGTGACGTTGGTGAAGACATGCAGTTTCTGACCACCACCACCCCACGGGATGTCAGCGTTCTCGATCTGCAGACCGGCTTCAAAGCCTTCGATCTTTCTCGGATGCAGCTCCATGATCGCACGCAGCTGAGTGACCAACTGCATGGGGTTCGTAGTCAGGTACTCAAACCCTGCAGGTGCATCGATCAGGAACGGAATACCGTGCTGGATCCGTTCTTGTACTGCACTGACCCACTCGCGGTATTCCGGAGCGTAGCCGTTGACACCGCCGTATTGCGGGTCAGTCAGGGTACCTTCTCTGGAGTAGTAGGCGTTAAAGCCTACACCCTTAGGCAGGATCCCTTCTGCCAGACGTTGCTTGTTCATGTGTTACACTCCAGTCGTGAAGTTGGTGCCATCAGCGATGGCTTGTTCCAGTTGCTCGTACTGCCATGCTTGCAAGGCAAACGACTGCACGGTACGCAGGTTGCTACCGCCAATTTGCACCAGCAGTGTCCAGCTGTAACCACGCGCCAAGTCAGCAGAGGTGAACTTGACTTGACGTTGGATGAGGAAGAGATCAGCGAACTTGCGGGTCTCCACCACCAGCTCATCGAAGCGCTTCTCGATGCGCTGTTGCAGCTGCAACTGGGTGAACGTGGTATTACCCCGGAATTCACGCCACAGGCGATGGCCGATCATGAAGAGCGCGGTAGCACCCTTAACGACCCAGTAGTTGTTCAGCACCGAGGAATCATTCGGATAGACCGTTTGATTCGGACCCATCTGCTTGGTGTACATGTCCAGATCCAGCGGATAGATCACACCACGGTTCCAGTTGATCAGCTGTTGTCTCGGTGGGATGTAATCCACGTTGAGTTCAGCGAACTGGGTGATCACGTTCTTAGCGTAGACATCTGGAATCAGTTCAGTCTTCCAAACACCACTGGACGCTGCCAGTACGTTGCAGTTGAACTTGAGTGCTTCAAACAGCAACGGCAGATCAGGTTGGTAGGACGTACCCAGGAACGGACCACTGCGTGCGAAGATCTGAGCACGGCAGCACTGAGTCGCATGGTAGGTCGACTCAGGATAGGACAGTGCTCTCGTGTAGAGATACAGGCCCAGAGACGATTCTTCCGATGCAGTCAGCGGTTTGGCATTGACTGTATGGGTGGACAGATAGACGTTCAGCTGCTGACGCCCTGCCAGACAATCGATCACGGCGTTCTTACCATCCAGCGAGTAGCCGGTGTCGTAGATGTCCATGATCGGGTAGCGTGCCAAGTTCGAAGTGATTTCTTCCTCGGTGTTGGTGAACCGCTTCATCTGCTGAATGGCCAGTGCTTCATGAGTCGCATCAGTCATCGTGCCATTGAACGCACCGCTAGCGAAGACGTAATTACCTTCGTTCAGCGAGATGGCATTCGCGTATGGCGTGATGTCGGCCATGTGCAGCGCCTTGTACGGAGCTCCAGTGGTCGTGGTAGCCGACAGGAAGTTGATCACGTACTTCTCAGTGTCCGGATCAGCGAACTCATCGATGTCGGTGAATTCAGGATGAGCTGCTTTCTCCAGATCGAACAGCGTACGCAGGAACGTATCGATGTTGTTCTGGTAGAGCTTGATGCGACCGAACGGACCGTAGATCGCTGTCTGGCCATTTGCAGCTGGCTGAGACCATGCGCCCTTGAAGACACGTTCGAGGTACATTTCCTTGTTGAGTGCACGGTAGAGACTGTTGGGCTTCACGTTGAAGTCCAGCGTGTACTCACCGCTGATACGCATCACCTTCTGCGGTGTCGACAGTGCGTTGACACGCTCCATCAGAGACATCTTGAGCGGATAGCAGCGGGTCGCTTCAAAGAGCGCGGTATCCAGCGGTTCAGGTGTACGGGTCGTAGGCGCATAGATCTGCGTACCTTTGTTGTTACCGTACTCGCCATACCAGGTGACTTCCTGGTCAAACCAGGGGATGGCAGTAGCACCTGCACCGAGGATGGAGTTGTTATTAATGTTGGCTTGACCAAAGCTACCAACACCTGCAGTCTCAGTGATTGCTTCAGTGGTGATCATCAGCTGAGCACCACTGATGGTCAGGTTGCCATCTTGGATCGGTTGACCCAGCGGAGTCGTCTGCCATGAGCCATCGTCGTTGGTCAGGTAGACAGGCACCTGCGTGGGCTTGATATGGAGCCACCAGCGGATGGTTGCTTTCGGACCACCATCAGCAGGCCAGAGCCTGGATAGAAAGTGAGCGTTAGCACCTTGCATGGTGATGTTGGATGCCACCGTTTGGTGGGTCACATATTTGCCCAACTCGTCGAAAGAGTTGGAACCGAACACGTTGATACGTGTGGCTGCATCCGGCACCCATACTGCCGGGATATCGGTAGCGATAGGGCCTTGTTCCATCCAGCAATAGAAAATCGGGCAGTGGTCGGGAGATGGCGCCATCTCCCGATATAGTGGCTGCTCCCCGATTGCCTGGATGCCATTGTAATACATCTCCGGCATAGCCGAAGTGATCTGATCCGTCCGTGGCATATATTTACTCCCGTGTTATTCGGTAAACCAGTGCGACAAACTATTAAATCGTGATGTATATTCACCTACTGGGAGTTATTATGCCAATTATCAGAGACCCGTATCAAACATTCATGGGACAACAACTCGATCAAGGACTGATCGGGAATATCCGTGATTCTCTCACCCGCTATATGGCCTCTCGTAATGAGGATATTGGTGGTAATTACGCCAACGATACTGGTGGTGAAATCTCCCACTATCTCAGTCGTGAAAACCGTGATGTCTACGGCATCGATATGCGTGATTGGAAACTCACTGATACACCGTTCTTTGCTCACCCAATGGTGATTCAAGATAAAACACCGATGAAAGAAAATAGCGTCGGTGGGTATGATAACTTCAAGATCGTCGCTGATATGCGAGCCGTGATCGATAAAGACCGCACAGGTAAACTGAAGATTATCAATAACGCCGCGTATATTACCCTGGCTGCTCGCGCGGTGATTACTCAGTGGTGGCTCGCTCATGGTACGATTGGTCCACTGCGCAGTATGCCGGTGGCACTGCCCATCTTTACTGATGTGATCGGCGATATGTTGGGATCCATCAAGATGGAACTGGACGATGCACAGCGCTTGCGCGTATGGGCAGGTATCTGGTACTACATGGCACATCTGGAGAAGTCTCTGACTGATCTGAAGCCGGATGAGAAGTTCAACATCATCAAGACGCTGGTGCGCGATATGCGTGTGAGTGCCGAGTATGTGGAACAGGTGCTCGAAGCAGCGATCTCTGGCTATGACGACAAGGCCATGAAGCTGGAACGTACTGAGATCGGTACAGTCAAGCACTGGTTCAAGTTAGCACCGATTGCATGTGAGTCTGTGCGTCTGGAAGGCGCTATGAAGGACATCGGTGCATTCTTCGGTATGATCGGTCGAGCTTACATGGATCCGCTCAAAGTGGAGACCATGGGGATTGCCTTTGATCACCCACCTACGTTCTTGGCATTGGTCTATTCTGCTGCTAACGACTATACGCCTAAGTCCAGTGAGCTGTCCAAGACAGTACACCGTCCTATCTACCGCGATGGCGTAGAACAACTCACTCGTGGCATCACAAGGAAGCTGCAATGAACCCATTGATTGCCTATGCACTGAAGAACATCTGGTGCAATCCGGCTCAGGACTATCAGCCGATTGTTAAGCCAGCCAGATGCACTCGACCGTATGGGGTGGTGAGGACGTTTTCACTACGTAGTCAGAAGTACGCGACCCCTACGCGTACTGGCACGTACCATGTCTTTACCTACGGTGCGATGCATCCGTATCTGCAGTTGAACATCCCCATCGATCGTAACCTCTGGCATCCCATCACTGAGCTGATGACTCAGTTGGGCTTCAGCTTTGAGATGTACACTGAAGAGGGGTATATGCTCCCTCTGCAGGACATGTGGATGGCACACGTGAAGCGTGGTCTCTTCATGATCGCCGTGGCTGCCAGATCACATCCTGGGTATAACCTCGGTACCAGTACGTTCTACATGCGTACGTATATGAACGCCTGGTTTCAGGTGACTGACACACCGAACCCACTGATCACTGTCTGGCATAAGACCATTCGACGTAAGGTAGATGCTGTCGAAGTGCTGAACTACATCGACAGTGTACGTGACCGTCCTGGCTACACCTGGCTCGTGGTCGATGGCTACTACTACGACGTTGATCGTTGGGATGCCTTCAGTGCACCTATCGGTACTTGGGTCGAAGTCATACACGACGTCTCTGTAAAGCGTGTGCAGTACTTCGATCTGGATCTACCGATTCCGTTCATGAGTACGTTGGATGAAACGCAGAAGTATCTGCTGCATTATCCTGAGGTGACAGACACCATCGACTTCTACGATGACGTCACCTTTATCGTGCAGTATGACAAAGGTCCAGGGGTCTATTACCACCGTAATGATCCCAGTGCAGTGAGGATGATCACGCATAAGGACTACAGTCTGGATGTCAGTAAGGTGGCTGAATACCGCAGAGATCAACCAGCCTGGGTGGATGACAACAAGATGGGTATCGTGGCGATCATTCGCCACAGTGGGACGAATCGTCCACTGGTGTATGAGCATCACCGTATCCATGAGTTGTATAAACTCCCAGCAGATCGAATCAGTCGAGCTATGGTGGGGATTGATTCCACCATCATTGAGTGGCAGGCTGCTGTGCTGGAGCAATCTGAGTACACTGAGATCATGCGTCATCAGAACGCATGTCTGACACTGCAAACTGTACAGGATGCGTTGGGCTATAATGCCATCAGTCGTATCCTGGCAGATACGCCTAAGCGTGTACTGGATGATAGCATTCCGCGTAACGTGGAAATGGAGTATCTCCACGTGGATAAGGCGGTGGTGTTTGAATATGACGCTGACGGTAAGTTGCTGGAGTACCATGACAACGATGCTACGTTGAACTACTATACGCGTAATGAGAATACCGCTACGGTAGAATGCTGGGTAGGCTCATCCGGGAATAACCCGGATGAGTGGTACGGTGTCGATGTGGTGATCCCAGAGGGGGCTGACTATCGGTGCTATACGGCAGACATGGTAGCTGGATCCATCATCCCTGGTACGTGGGTAGATGTGACTGGTACGGATGCCTACACGGTAGAGACAACGCCTGTCCGTAAGGTCGTCTGGGATCTGCCAGGGGATAAGCTCTCACTGGTGAGACTGGACACCACGATCATGATCACCGAGTACGATCTGACAATGCTCGATGGTGTGCTAGATTTCAACGTAGAGGGCGTCTTTTCCATTTTGGGTGATAATGTGCACAGACGCGCTCAGACCGTGCCTATGGGGCACTATGAGCTCTATTTGAACCGTCATATCCTCATCCCTGGACTGGATTACACCATTCAGTTTCCAAAAGTGGTCGTAGTGAACAAAGACTACCTGGATTATGAGTCGGATACGCAGCACATCACCCTCGTGGGTGCTAACTTCTGCAACCCAGATTTCACTGAACGTGTGAAGCGCGATAGTGGCTTTGTCGTGGATGGCATGCTCTCCACTAACGGTCACTTTAACATCCGGGATGATATCGTCACTCGCTTTAGTTTGGGTGGTAGTCTCATCCACCGCGATACGCTGAACTTCGCTGAGCACGATACCAGTGTGGTGATGTTGCCGGGAGTGAATGGTCAGCCATTCATGGCGACTGAGATTCTGGTGCCTATGCGTACTGCGATCATCGGTGATGCGATGGTCATGCGTGATGTCTCTCGTGATCTGGATAAGCGTATTGAAGCGTACATGACGAATATGCTACCAGAGCGAGGAGATGGGTTTTATCCCATCTCTCGGTACTATCCGCTCTACAGTCCAGTGAGTACCGCGATCATGGTCGCTGTGCGTACAGGTGCTATCCCTGAAGAGGAAGTGCATAAGCCACTGGTGGATCAGCGTATCCTCATGTTGGTTGAGCCATATGTGGCACAGTGGTGGGCATTTGATCCTGCTAACCCTGCATTGGGTCTGGATGATCGATTTGTCATTGTGCATCCTCACCAGTACATGCATACCGTGCATCTGAAGTATTACGAATACATGTTTGTCAAACGTGCTGTGGATCTGGTGACTAATGGTAAAGTCGTCTTCAGCCACTTCATCCAAATGGAAGATTAATCATGGCGAATCAAGTTGCGTCACCGGTAGATGGTGTCGTCGTAGTACAAGATCCCGATCAGCGTATGACGTGGTGGGCAATGGACCAGTTGTACCTAGGTGCTGAAGGGCGTAACAAGTACGTCGGTAAGGTCGGTGATTATGTCATTGACCGTAGTATCCCCTGGCAGCCGAAGGTGTACGTCATCACCGCGATTAGCGATCTGCTCATCGCCACGTTCAGACTGGTGTCGTTCTACGCAAATAGCGAAGAGAACGAACTCACCAGCTTTGTCGGTGTGGGTCCAGGTCAGATCAACAACAACACCCGGATCTACATCAACAAGGAGACCATGCCGTATACATGTAAGATCGATACGCGTATGGCTGTACCGGGTACCATGAACAACTATGCCCGTATCTATCGCGGGAGTGTGACTGCTGGCAATATGGAAGTCATCAGTCGCATGTACGATCAGTCTGGTAACTTCATTGGTGATACCGTCCCATTGGAACCTGCCGATGATCCACGCTATGGTAATACCACCCTGCGTACGGTGGCTGCATTTAAGACGCTGGCAGATATTCCAGACAATGAACTGTTGACCGTGGTAATCTTCTCTGATGAAGCCACTACGACGTATATCCAGCCGATGCATGCAATGAACACCGCATGGCTATGTACGCCCGATCTGAGTAAGCGCTACATCAAGGAAATCACGCTGGTCAGTCCATTCATCAACCCCAATCGTCCAAACCGTTTGGAGTACCCGCTCAATACGCCACTGAACGCACTGAACCTCCTATGCCGTGTGGAATACACCGATGGCTATGCTGAAGTGCCTATCGATGGGACTAAGGCGTATATGAGCGGTATGGACGGTTTCGTCGCTACGATCGTTGGTCAGGAGATCCCTGACCTGACACTACACTATCGTCCGAGTGCAAACGAGTACAACTACACGCAGCGTGCAACGTCAGGACCGCATATCAGTCGTCGCTGCTATGCTGTCGTCGTGGATAAGGATGATAGCATCAACGTGAAGATCTTCCTCACGTTTGAGTGGCGTGGCGTGGATGGCTATCGCATCCGCTACTGGTTGTACCACATGACGCGTCAGCGCTACTGGGACATCACTGATAAGGTCATGCCAGGGGATGGCAGTATGTCGTATAACCCACTGGCGTTTGGCGTATTGCAACGTCTGGTACTGACTGTGCAGTTGGATAAAGTCGATGGTCTCTTCAGGGAGTATCGCTTTGTCCAGATCGTGGATGTGGTGGTGAATCAAACGACCCATCAGTCTCCGTGGCTGGTGCACTATGAAGTCGGTCAGAACGAACCCTCTGGCTCTGGTCTCTATTGCGAGTACCGCTACGTACAGGCCGGCTACAGTGAAGCCAAACTCAACATGCATTGCCGTAACGTAGACGAATGGTTGAATCGCCTCTACTACAACACACGTCCGTTGGTGGATCGTCTGACTGAGGGGATGCCTCCTCGTCCTACCATGTTTGAAGTACAGATCGGTGCAGACACTGTCCAGTACAATGTGGACAGTGATTGGGACAAACTGATGTTGATTGGCAGATCTCTGACCAACTACAACACCATGCTGATCCGCTTCTATACACCGACTGTGGACAATGAAATCCAACTGGGTATCGTCAGTGTACTCATGAAGGATTCTGGTACTCTGCCATTCTACGGTGAATTCGGGATCTGATCCATGCAGCTCGTACTCTTCAAAGATGATATCTATCAATTCCCAGATGCAACATGGCATATCGAGACGAAGAACACCTCGTTTATCAAGTATGCCATCATGCTAGAGAAGATGGGTATCCGTAACAGCGCATTTTGCTTAACCCTACTCGATCGTCGGTTGGTGGAGGTGGATCCATTCAATCCTCGCAATCAAGACGAGATGGACTGGGTCACAGCAGAGTGCGCTAGAAACGTCTGGTATATCCTCAGGGAGATTCTACGCACCCCTGAGGGTGCTGATCCAATCAATGCCAATCGCGGTATCATCTCGTTCTGTTGGTTGTTCTTTGCAGGTGTGAGTATCATCCACACCCAACCACGTCAAACGGGTAAGTCGTTGATCATGAATATCATCAAGTTGATCTTGGCGAACTTCTACTACGACAGTACCACGATTAACGTGCTGACACTGAATGACAACCTGAGGGATGAGACTGCGACTAAGTTAAAGCGCATGTTGGCTAACATCCCTCAGTATCTGAACCAGCGTACCAAGTACGACACAGATGCCAGTGAGTCAATCAAGATTGCCAGTAAGAAGACTGTCGTACGCTACTGGCTACCACGTAGTGATGAGCCTAACGCACGTAACGTGTGTCGTGGTAGCTCAGGTGGGAGTATCTTCGCTGATGAACCGCCATTCCAACCGAACTTTCACATCAGCTGGCCTGCTGCACAGAACTCGTGTAACGCTGAGTTTGAACGTCTGACTAAAGCCGGTCTGCCGACCGGTGAGGCCATCCTCACTACTGCAGGTGTCACTACCACCAAACCCGGTGCGTTTGTATTTGAACTCATTGAGAAGTCAGCGACGTTCCATGAGGGCTTATACGACTGTAAAGACCGGGAAGAACTGCACGAGGTGATCAGACGTGCTGGACGTGGCGTATTGCGTGTCTACGCTGAATATAACGCACTCCAGCTAGGTGTATCCAAGGAGAAGCTGCGTGAGTCTGTGCGTAAGAACACAGGGGATACGCATCAGGTCTCTATGGAGCTCTTTAACAGTTGGCAAACAGGGGATGGCATGTGTCCACTGAGTGCGACTGATCTGGCACGTATGACTGCATCAGCTAAGGAGCCATGCTTTGTAGAGATCGATGAGCAGTCTAAGTTCATGTTCAACTGGTATATCCCTGAGGATAAGTTGGAGATGTATCTGCAGAATGCCTCGATCGTACTCACGTTGGATATGTCTGAAGCGACATTTGGTGATGACATCTCTGTCACTGCGGTGGATGTCTCTACACTGGAGGTCATCGGTGCAGGTACAATCAACGTCGTGAACACCTTCGTACTGACACTTTGGTTTGCTAAGTTCTTCACTCGTATGCCAAAGATGGTCAGTGTCATTGAAGCGAAGTCACTCGGTGTCTCCGTCATTCACTTTCTTTTGGAGTATCTGCCATCGATTGGGATTGATCCCTTCTCCCGGATCTTTAACTGGGTGATCAATAACAAGAACAGGACTGCGTCTGATGCGGTGAAGTTCCGTGAGGCTATCCGTAACCGTGGAAGTGCTCAGCAGTTACGTGAGTGGCAAGGTGAGTTCGGGTATAAGACCACTGGTGGGACAGGTGACAACTCACGCCATATGCTCTATAACGTCACCCTGCGTGATTTCGTACCGTTAGCTGCCGATGGTATGAACAACGTGAAGCTGGTGACACAGACGACTCGTCTGGAGAGTGTGAGTGGTAGAATCGACCATCGTAAGGGTGAACATGACGATGCGGTGATCGGTTGGCTACTCGCAGGGTGGTTTATCCTGCATGCTCGTAATAAGGACTACTACGCGATCGATAACGATATGATCCTACGTAGTGTCAGAGAGCGTGAGATGGCGAACATGGATCACGCCTCTATGGCGATTCATAGTCAGAACGCTAAGTACATTGAACTCATCGAAAAGAAGTTAGAAGAGCTCAAGGTCTGTCAGGATGACTACACCTCCAGAGCGATCGAAGACAACATCCGCTATCTGGAGTCACAGCTCAATAACACGCTAGAGGGTAGTAAACCCCTCAATGTGGATGATCTGTTGAGTAAGGCTAAGCAGGAAGCTGATACGCTCAATAGCTACAGCTACACAAATAACATCAACCGTAGGGGTGGCTATAACCCCTATAACAACTTCTTCTGAAAAGGAGTGTACTATGGCGGTATACACCAGTATCTCTGAATCTATCCGTAACGCCACTGAGGAGACGGATACGACCAATATGCTCGACACGACAGCCATCGTGGGCCCACTGGCACCCGCGTTCAGTGCAGCACTCAACGAGGTCTTCTCCAAGATGCCCTCTACGGTGGACGGCAGTACCGCTACTGATCTCGTGACTGAGTCTCAGCAGATCAGTAGTGTGCAAGCTCGTAAGCTCGTGGACAGCATCCCACGCGAGTTTGGCAAGAGTGCACCAGTAGGTGGGTTGAACACCACGATCTACGCAGTGCGTCGTGGTGGCATCACACCGAATGACGTCACCAACATCGGTGATCGTCTGTGCAATATTGCCAGATCACCGTACTACAATGCCGACGCTAACCGTGCACCCATGGTGGTGGTGCTGGACGTTAACACCAGTGGTGAAGTCACGCGTTATACCAACGAGGTCAATGAAGGACTGGCACTGGCAGTGGAATCGATGTGTGCCGCGTTCAACATCCCTGTGGTGGGATCACTGCCTGCTGCACTGAAGGCAATGAGAAGGAAGTGAGATGAGCACACATATTCGTGATATCCTGAACGAAGAAGGTGCGAGTGTCAGCTTTGATACTCGGTTAGCCAAAGCGTTGGAAGACTACTATACCAAGTTCGTAACCAGGAATGGCGACTATGCTGAGTTCTTCGGTGGGCACCTCACCGGTGCCCACCGGATCTCATTCCTAGACGCTGATGAACGTAAGTGGTGGGATCTACTGGGGATGGATAAGAATGCCATCTACGGGCGCTTTGAGGAGGCTATGCAGGCGTATGGCCACCGTATCCCTCCTGAGACCCCTCCAGTGCTCCTAGACTGGAAGATCAGTACCGATCCCATGAACCAGACCAGTACCTGGCTCATGCATCGCTTTTACACTGAGAAGAACCTGAAGGATGAGTATCGCGTAAAGGGGATGATGTACGCCTACCTCATCATGCAGGTGCGTATGCTCACCAGTAAGATCCGTGTGCATTGGGTGAATCCATGCCGTAAGGATACCGCTGAGGCTGTCTATACTGCGATGTCTAAGCAGTGGTTGATTAAGCGTTGGAAAGACTGGGGGAGTGTACTCAGACAGCGTGCTATGACCAGTGTGACTACGGTGGATGGTAAGCGTCCTAATTTCGCCGATGTCATTGAGAAGATGGACGATGATGTCCGTATTGTGAAGTTTCTCAATGACTGCAAGAGCTTCATCTCTGGACTCATTGAGAACATCTACGATCACCACTTGAAAGTGGTCGCTAAGGGAGCATACAACATCATCACGTTGGGCTCTATCGTGGATAAGGGAGGTGACGATGGTGGCACTAAACTCAGAGAACGCGTCAGTGCTCTGGAGATGTACACCAACTACCTGTTAAGCATCATTGGGGATAAGAACTCCTTCATCAAGGAGATGCTGATGTCTATCATCCTCAAAGAGGTCCGTAGATGCACTCCACGCTTGCTTAGAACGTCTCTTGAGCACATTTCGAGTAACTGGATGTCCAAGGACGTTCAAGGGGCTGTACAGACGTTATTGACGCATGGCTACGAATACATGTCAGACAGTAAGGGAGCGATTGATCGACGCTTAACTGTCGCTGCTACACTGACTCGACTGAAAGGTGTTTACAATGCGTCTAAGGCTAATTCAGAGCTCATTGAGCTACGTGAAATGTTTAACAAGCTGGTGACTGAGAGTACGCATCTGACTAACCCAGCGGATAAGGCAGCAGTGCGTACAGCGACGATGCTGTACATCATGGCTCGTACACTGGTGAAGGATACGATGACGTGACATAGGGTGGCCGTGAGGCCACCCTATGTCATTCTGCTCTGATCTCATTGACGGACATTCTATCAGCACTGATATCTCCCAAATCCACATCAGTGAGGAGTGTGACGAGCAGATAGTTACGCTCGAGCTTATGTGCACGATGGATGACATTACGGCAGATTTCATCGTCTGCATAGTGGTCCCAACACCAATCTAGCATTTCCTGTACATTAGCACACCGGGATACCAGTTTAAAAATGCCCGCTAGGTGGTCTAATTTCGATTCTAAGGGCTCTTTTATCAAAACGGGTGTGATACCATCACCCATGTCCCCAAACAGGGCTAGAAACAAAGGAAAACGATTTGGCTCAAATCCGTAGTAGTTGACAAACGTGGGATATGTGTAGTGCCACTTCTTCTCTCTGACGAAGAGTTGACATGTCGGACTCACTAGCTGACGAAAGTCCTTATCACTACTATCGACGATTGTGTCGATATTGTACCCAAACCATCGCTCTCGATTGGCGATGACGGTTGCGATCACATCATCCGCTTCTACACCTTTGACAGCTAGATTACAGATACCCATCTCACCTAACACGGTACGAAAGAACGTGATAAACATCTCTCGTTCTTTGTTAGGCTTTCTGTTACGCTTATATGCTGGATAGATCGCTGTACGGTAGTCTGAGCGTGAGATGTCGTATGCACAGACGACATGAGATGCGTGGTGCCTACGGATGACCTTAATGATCCTCTCACGGATGATCTCTTCTACCATGCTTATGTCAGTGATGGATGTCTCTTTACACAGATCGTAGTAGAGACGACTGGCGTATAGGTTAGCGTCGATAATGAGTAGTCTGTCAGTCATGTGCTGTTCGCTCGATATATGTGACACATTCTCGATGTAGGAGTCGATCAAGACGTCCTTCTAGGATAGCGTGTCTGGTGTTTAGAAACTCCGCGACGGTAGTCACAGATACAGATGTTTTGAATCTGCGACGTAGTCTGTGGTACTCGCTACGACTTAGTCGATGACGTTGAGTGAACATGGCGAACAATACTGCTACATATGGGGTCAATTTATCCACTCCTTTGAACACAGAATAGTCACATATCACCTACATGATGTCCACATACATTGGGAGTTACATATGAGCTTTTTCGTAAGCAGTAAACCGAATCGTGCATCTGTTATGGTACGCAGTCAGCGTGACATGCTGATGACTATGAATAACCGCACTGGTATGTTTAGTATGCGTGCTCAGTTAGCCGCGTGGTACTACATCCAGGAAGATGTGAAGGACGTACCTGAGTTTGTCCGTTACATCTACGCCTATGCCCGTAAGTGCATCGAGAACAACACGGGGATGAAGGCGACAGATCTCGCTTACGGGAGTGTGCATCTATTTCGCAAGAAGTCAGGTGCAGTGGCACAGCATGGCAGACCCCATCGCGTAAACGTAGGCAGTATCGCTACTGCCATCCGCAATAAGGCTGAGACAGGCAACCAGCGGTGTATCGGTTACATCAACGATATTAACGCCTGGTATGATGAGTTCACCAAATAACGCATGATGGCGTATGGAGTACGGGGCGATATGCCCCATACTCAGAAAGGAATGTATGCTAGAGAAGTTAAGAAGAGACGTGAAAGCCATGGATGAATCCTTCGTTGGTCAGCATGAGCTCAAGCGTGCGCTGGTATCTACAATGCGTATTCACATGGACCTCGCACGTAAGCGTACGCCGAACATGCTGATCTGCGGTCCTAGTGGCAGTGGTAAGACAGCGATGGCAACATGGATCGCTGAGTACAGTGATTGTCCAGTAATCACAGTGCCTATCACCACCTACAGTCAGATCGGGTATAAGGGCACCGATGTCACTGAGATCTGGAGTCAGATGACAGCGAAGACACTCGAAGTGCTGAAGTCCTGGTTAGACGAGTGTATCCCCGTCTTCAAGAAGTTTGTAAAGGGGATTGTAGATCCGAACACACCTCTGCCTGCGGTGCGTAGTATCCTACAATACTCATCGAATGCCATCCATACGGTCAATCATAACCTACTGGAGCATCCAACCCTCGTACCGTTCAAGAACATCGAACTGGATATGAAGGTGTTTCAGTACGACTGGCATGAACGCAGTGACGAGGATAAAGCAGCGTTCGCTACCGCTGTCCGTAAATTGGCCAAGGATGATAAGGCGGAGTACCGTGTGGAGTACCTGTGCCTGGTATGCGCTATCGGGAACTATGTCGCATATGCCGACACACTGGTAACACATCTCGAACTCACGCTCAGATGTATCATGGAGCAGTCCATCGTCATCATCGATGAGATCGATAAGATCACCGTCACTGATGGTGATAATGACAATGTCGGTCGTGCAGGTGTGCAGCGTGATCTGCTGCAGATCGTCGGTGGAAGTGCCATTGGGATCACAGTGCCAGCTAAGGATCTGGCGTTCATCAATGACTACCTGACGGAGATCTATAAGTTCACCAAGCCTACTGCGGCTAAGGTCACTAAAACCAAAGGGGGTAAGAAGACAGTCATCACGACTGTGACTGAAGAAGTACCTGACACATCTAAGGCGAAGTACCGTGTACCTGCTAGTAGTGGTAAGTTCATCGATATCCCTACCGGCTTCTCTTTATTTGGTGGTATGTCCGATATGCCATCTAAGAAGAAGGAGTACACCATCAACGTGAATACCGCATGCATCTGGTTCATTGGGTGCGGTGCGTTCATGCTCAGTAAGCTGGATGGTCTGATCGATGAGCTACGTGGTCGCTTTAGCGTCATTACCAAGACCACTGCATTGACACGTGAGGAGATCATGCAGCTGACTACGACGCAGACATTGGCGGAGGTCAATCACGATATCCAGTCACTGGGTGTCACCGTGGCGTTTGGTGAGGGTGGCTTGGATGCCTTCACCACGGCGGTGTTTGCACTTAACGTACGTGAGCCATTGGGAGCACGTAGACTGCCTGGCTTCATGTTTCAGATTGTCACTGACGAGATCATGGACGTGGAAGGTACCGAACTGCTGATTACCCCTGAGCTGGTAGACAGGGCAATGCAGCGGGTAGAGAGGGCGAACGATACGCGCGTGATCGGGTTCAAGTAAAAAGACGACTCTGCCCGTGAGGGCAGAGTCGCAGAGGAGAGAGGAGATAGCATGGTACACCGTTGAGCCAACCCATGTATATCCATAACGGTGTGCAACTGGATATAGCACTTAAAAATCCAGACCACAGTACAGCATCCGTGCAATGCACATGCCGTCACTGTACGTGGCCATAACTCCGACTATCCAACCCCTTGGGTATCGGAGTACTGATGATGATCAGTGCACAGGACACACAACAGTGAGTGCACTGATCATCATCAGTAGAAGAAGGTGTTCAGAGGGATAGCCTGTATGTGGACAGTGCTTAGGGGGATGGCAGCCTAAAGCTGTGAGCCAGCATGGCGCTCATCAGGTGCGTCGACTAGGCAGTCTCTCTGAACACATTATAGAGAAGTCAGTTACTTAGCTAACTTCTCCAGTCCTTCGTACGTCTTCAGTGCGAGGTTACACCATGCCAGTCTCGCTGCTGCTGTGCGGGTGTCTCCTACGATGCGCTTAGAGAGCTCGGCGATACGCCAGTCATCTGCGTACGTATTCAGCTTGTTAGTCGTCCAGTAGTCAGCTGCGATCAGCATCATGTTCTCTGGGTCGTTAGCTGTGTCAGGGTGGTTAACGATGTCGATGTTGAGGTTCTTAGCGACTCTACGGTAGTTGTCCTTACCTGTGAGGTGGATGGGGGTACGTCCACGGTAGAGCCATCCATCGTTGGTACTGGCTGGTCCATTGCCCAGTCTGTTGGCATAGACGTAGTTAGCCAGCTTCTGTGGTTGTCTAGCGTACTGCTGTGCTACCTGTAGGGTAGGGAACCTCGATGGCCACACCACCATCAGTCTCTCTGCGGTGTAGCTCATGTTCTCCTCGAAGTCAGTCAGTTCCGCTGACTCGTAGTAGATCTGACCTATGAAGGCAGCCTTACGCTTGGGTGTAGTCAGCTGTGCGTATTTCGCTGCTACAGCCAATGGTTGGGTCCAGGTGGTGTCAATCCCTAGGATGATGTCAATCAGTCGTTCTTTGGGCATTGTAGTGCACTCCAGGGCTATCGGTGATGAGGAGGTGGAAGTGGGTGGGTGGATGTTGGGTGGAGATGAGGGTGGATGATGAGGAGCTGGGTGTCTCTTCTCCCTCTCTTCTCTAGGTGAAAATAGGTGTTTTTATGCTATTTTCCTATATTTCGCTTTATATAATAGTTATTAAAATTTAACTCTCTACTCTAGAATTCTAATAAATTTGGGGGGTGCTTTTCCTTGGGAAAAACAATCTAAATAGCCCCAGCCACTAACACACCACCAAACACACACACAGCCAACAAACATTTGTGTGTCAGTGAGTAGAGCGATATGTGAGGGATCACTTCCTGTGTGAGATATGAAAGATATATAGAAGTAGATGAAAGAGCAGAGATAGATCGACATAGAGCGCTATCCCCCTCTCTTTAGGGGAGGGGGATAGCTAGCTACCTACTAGGAGAGAATGATGGCTGTAGATGAGAATGGTGATGGCCTGATGGCCTATCTGGACAGACAGGCTCAGATGTACCATGAGACAGGGGAGAGTGAGCTGAGCGATGATGAGTATGACTCACTCTCTAAGGAAGTAGGTAGACGGACTGTAGGTGCAGTGAGTACGATAGGGGATGAGGTAGAGCATACTCGTCCTATGGTGAGTTTGGATACCATCTGTACTCATGGGAGTGATGACGCTCCTATGGGGTGGGATCACAGTGAGTATTTGAAGTATCGTACTCTACTGTTAGGTGAGTATGAGTGGATGGGCGATGTAGAGTGGGTAGCTGAGGGTAAGTATGACGGTATGGCTATCCGGGTGAACTATGTCGATGGAGTGTATAGTGAGGCTGCATTACGAGGGGATAAGTACCGTGGTCGTGATGTGACTGCTCTGGTGAAGGAGAGTGGGCTAGTGCCATTGACTATCCCTCATACTGGGCGTATTGAGGTACGTGGTGAGGTGAATTGCACTGAGGGGTCTTTTAAGAGGGTGAATGCCGCTTGTGTAGCTAGTGGGGTGAAGATGTATGCCACTGCTCGTAATGCAGTAGCAGGGTGGGTACGGAGTAGTCAGGTAGATATGCTACGGGATCATTGTAGGTTGAGTGTCTATGACGTCTACGGATTGACTGATGATCATATCGAGAATCGTCGTCTGTTAGAGGATGCTGGCTTTACTGTGGTGACTATGCTGTATACGTTTAAGTGGAGTGACGATAGTGGTAAATTGATTCGTCTCTTTATGGATGCGAATGACTTACGTCATGGTGGGGATGATCAGTGTAAGTGGGATGGGGTAGTCTATAAGTGTCGATATACGGCTGATAGGTTAAAAATGGAGAGTGTAATGAGTCCAGAGGCTGTACGGGCTCGTAATACGCTCCTATGGGCTGTAGCGCATAAGTATCCGCCTAAGGAAGCGACTACGACTGTGACGGGTATTGAGATCACAGTAGGGGTAGATGGTCGTGTGACGCCTGTCGTGAGTATGGAGGCAGTCGAGGTAGGCGGTGTGAGTATCACTCAGTCCACACTGCATTCAGTCAGTCGATGGATGAGTCTAGATATCGATGTGGGTGATGTGGTGAGTGTCAGCCGTAACGGTGATGTGATTCCCCATATTCAGAGAGTCGTATATCGGAGACGGACTACTGCGCTGACTGTACCGGATAGATGTCCAGCATGTGGGTCTGTACTGACGATGGAGGGTAAGCATCTCTTTTGTCTGAATGATGAATGTAGTGCTCAGGTTGTGGGGAGGATGTTACGCTTTGCCAGCTTAAATGGGTTTAGAATTGATTCATTGGCTAAGGGCAGGTGCAGCGTACTGCATCAGTGTGGGGTACTGCTAGGTGGAGGGGTGAGTAGCTTTTACAGTGATGGGGTGAGAGAGCGGATGGCGGTAGCGTTAAAGAGCACGGTGATCGCTGATAAGATCATGGATGAATTGAAGGAGGCTAAAGAGCGTATTACGTTTGCTCAGTATCTGTACGCGCTCTATATCCCTGGTGTAGGGCGTACGTTTGGTAAATTACTCGCCAGTCGGTATAATAGCATCAGTGAGATCCTCCAGGCATCCTTTAGTGAGTTAGATGCATTAGTAGATGCTAAGACGCCTCGTGATTGGAGTGCGTTACGGTTAGCGTTGAGCAGTCGTCGTGTCAGCGATGATGACGATGCGTTTAGACGCTTTGGGGTGGTACCGCTGTCTATGGTAGCTGTGAGAGCTGTACGTGGGTCTGTGGTGATTACAGGCACACTCAGTATGGATCGTAGTGCCATGATTGAGCTGCTATCCAAACACGGCTATACGGTGAGTACGACAGTGTCACGTACGACAGTGGCACTCATCTGTGGGAGTGATCCAGGTACTAAGAAGGTGAGTGCTGCTGTGAAGTATCAGACAGCACAGTGGAGTGAAGCTGATCTGATGACTCATTTAGAGAGTCTCACTCAGCCTATCGAGTGATCCATGTGCACTGGGGCGTACGCCCCAGTGCGTGTCATACATAGAGGGATTACGATGACCATCACTACCATGGAACAAGTCAAGCATTATCTACTCGTGCACCCAGGTATGCCGCTATATCGCACAGAGTGGTCAGACACAGCCAATCCACAGCTACAGACGACAGTGTATACTGGATCACCGTTGTGGAAGCGCTTTAATCGCGCTGTGACCTTACAATCGGATCAGATCGTCACAGCAGCACTGGATCATCCAGCGATCTATCTGAATGTGACAGATCCTTCTAAAGGCAGACCATGGCCCATTGGGAATAACATCACTCTGTTACCCCAGCATATGGCTAAGGTATCCTTTATGGGTCGTACACGAGATGATCACTTAGCCGCTGTACTCTGTGCCTGTGCTGCACGATGGCTCGTAGAGGCTGATCCAGAGCTCACGATGGTGTATGTAGCCACGCCATGGCTAGATCGTCATGTAGACCGCGTATACGCGTAATGACACACCGTAGAGGGTATATTGTACCCTCTACTCTCTTTTTCTTTTAAGGACAGTATAATGGATGAGTTAGAAGCATGGCTACAATTACAAACCAAGCAAGTACAGCAGAACGTAGAGGTCATTCACCGTACTGAAGCAGATGGTCCACTCCTGCATCTATCAGCAGATGGTAACATCAAGAACTTTACACCGCGCTTACCAGAGAACAGAGGTAGGAATGATGCGTTATCCGTACCTAGGGTATGCGTGTCTAGGGATATCCTCAGTGCCATATTGGCACATGGCCATATGGCGTACGATGCCATGGTGGAAGGCTACTTTACCTACAGCATCTACGCGTTTGACTGGCAAAGTGCGTTAGTGCCTACCTCTAAGGTAGCTGGTATCCCAGCACATGCTACCGGTAGCGAAGTATGGCTGGTCAACTATAACAAAGACCATGTCTATCTGAAGGCTAACGTCGTAGGTGAGTTACAAGTCATCGGTGTACTCAATGCACCCAGTGCTAAGGAGAATGAGTACACCATCGTGATGAAGTGTGCTGTAAAGGCTAAGGAAGACATTAACTTCTATCTACAAGACGATCTGAAGATTGAGAAGGATAAGCCGTATATCTTTACATTCAATATGTATACGGAGAAGTATAATAAGTACACCGCTGATACGTTACTATTTAAGGAAGTGTCAGGAGGCGTCTACAGTGAGGAATTGGCTAGACGTAAGAAGCCAAGGAGTGTGAAAGATCTGTCATTATAGTGCACGTAGCTGTGGCCGTAAGGCCACAGCTACGCTCATCTGCCCGGACCAATCATGGACGTGATGAAGTTCTCCTTAGAGATTGGGTTATCATACACTGTAGCGCCATACCACTCTTCTTCCAGTAGACGATCGTACTCTTCAGCTGCATCGGAGTATTCACGCAGTCGATCAGCAAAGCGGCCAATAGATGCACCGCCTTCCAATTCAGCACGATCGACACTGATATCGAGATTCGTGTAGATATAACGCTTAGCAGCGTATTCACACAGCTTAGCGAATAGAAACGTCATGTTGTTACTCAGATCGCTCATTTCGCTATCGTATCCTAATACCACTGTAGCGCATAGTGGCATTGTGACACGCGTCGGTGCATCTAACACCACCAATCCCCCACCATCAGGAGAGACCTTTACCGATGAACATACCAATGGCTGAATGGAGGATGATGCGTCCATGACCATTCTGGCATAGTTCAGTGTTTGACTCATACCGACAGGATTGACAGACGATGGCAAGTACCCCTGATAGCTCATGCCGATATTAGAATACCCCACGATACGTACAGCAGTGATCTCCTGATACTGTCTGGCTTCAGGTGGAATAGAAATGACAATACGTGGGGGAATGTCAAACCGCTCCACCCAATGAGCCATAATTGGAATCGTCATGGTCGTCCCACCATTACGGTTACAATCAGGGATCACACTGTTACGGATGACCTCAGTCATGATGACTGATTCGATGGTCTGTACATTATAGTACGTATCATACTGAGTAGGCATGAACGCACGTCTGAGCAGCTCAGGCGGAATGATGTCCTTAATCCGCTTGAGTCCAGCGTTAATTGCAAACGCCATATTAGGAGTCTCCTCTAAGAAAATCCGGCTACATATCACCTACATGATGGAATCACCATCACTCATTCACCACTCCTATATAAGGAAAGAAACATGGCTACGACCACTCACGACCAACTGATCCATGTGCAACCCACTACCCTCACTGTGCGTACCATCCCGGTGTACGCATGTGGTGGCGGTGGGATTAACATCGGTGCTGCATTGAGCACCCTCAACGCACCCACTGCTGAGCATGCCATCCCTGATGTGCACTACATCGATGGATCCTCTCAGAACCTCGCTTCTATCCCTGAGAAGGACAAGGACAATGTTTACATCATGCGCCGTCGTGATGGCATCGATGTGCTCCAACATCCTGATGGCGAAGAGCTCAAAGGCGGCGGCGGTGATCGCACCTTCATGATGGGTATCGCAGCCAATGAGGCGAAAGCTGTACTCAAGCGCTGGCCTGCCAGTGACGAGATGAACGTGATCATCATGACGGCTGCTGGCTCTGTGGGTTCCACCACTGGCAGTCAGATCTTCAAGCAGATCCTCGCTGAAGGCAAACCAGTCATTGTCATCCTGGTGTCGGTGAATGCCAGTACGCTGCGTGCTGCAAACACTGCCAAGACGTGGTTGACGCTGATGCAGTTCCAGAAGCAGTCCGGTAACTCCGCTGGCGTGTTCAACGTCATCAACAGCGGAGCATCCAGATCTGCTGAAGTCGAAGCAGACAACAAAGTGATCGAGTTCTGGCTGGTGATGTCCAACGTGCTCTCTGGCCTGGCGCATCGTCTGGACGCACGTGACATCTTCAACTTCCTCAATTTCAACCAGCTGTTCAAGACTGATCCGCAGTTGCTGTTGGTGGACGCATTCCCCAATGGCCAGGCGATGGCGGCCACCAAGCACCAGTACACCAGTATCGTTGGCATCCAGAAGGAGGATCTCGCATCCACCGATGCGGCAGATGCGGTGCTGGCCAACGTGCTCTACACCAAGCTTGGCATCATTGCATCGCCCAATCCTCCGTTTACTGAGGCGTATCTGGCAGCACGTCCTCTGCCAGACGAGTTGATGCGTGAGTTGGATTCCAGCATCACCAGCACGCAGCAGACCGTGGCTACCTCAGCGACTGGCAGCAAGCAGCAGTCTGCCCTCCTGAACCGTTATATCGGCGACGATGATCTGGGCGTGATGTAATACTCACCCGCCAGGTGGGCACTGCCCACCTGGCTATAGAAAGGAAGTACAATGATTCAAGTAGATATTCTGCATACCAATGTATCCACACTACTCTACGAGTGCGGTATCTGTCAGCACCTAAACAAGGGAAGAGTGGCGGCTAACGCCATGGGTGGCCTTGGTGGACTACATTTCAGTGACAACTATGATGAGACCATGCACCATTATGACATCACCGAACACACCTGGCAGGAATACTTTAGCACCATCGCGGTATTGACACTGGTAGCACAGACCAGTGAAGTCACAACTTTCGATCGTGGTCTGGAATGGGCAATCAGCAGAGTGCTCCCTGCCAGATTGGATAATATCAACGTAGAAGAGGCGTGTACTTCATTTTCTACATTACTCTTGTCTGCAATTGCACAAGAGAATGCCAGGGAGATGGAACGCCTACATGAGCTGAGGTGGCATAACCTCGTGGCGGTGAATACTCACCACTATATGACGTCCCTCACCTTTGGTCATGATGTCAGAATCGCAAGATACATGGAGCTATGCGATGACTACAAGCAAGGCGGAGGAAAGCCTGTGCATTTCACCCCAGCCACCTACATCCACGACGTGTCGTCGCTTGTTCGTGGATTCGCACCAGTTGATGGCGTGCGTATGCCATGTGTACGAGCTCACACGCGCTAGGCTAGACAGTACCGCATGTAAGCATCTATGTGCGGTATTGGAGAACTATGTATTAGACAGAGCCCTATGGAACCAAGAAGGCTACATGGGGTATCTGTCTGCCTACTTCACTGATGCCGGATATTCTTTTCTGGATACTGACATCCTAGCCAGGGACATGATTGAGCGTATCGACAAGATGTTGGAGTCATTTGGCGTAGATGTGGATAATGCTTATATGGAAGCCCACTATATGCCCGCAGTCAGCTCAGTCATCTTTACCATCGAGGAGTTAATATGATCGTCATCTATGATGAAGGCCCTATCCGTGATATCCTGAACAGAGCAGTGCAATATGCACGCACCTTGCCGATTAAGGACACAGAGAATGCTGTCTTAGAACTCATCGGTAGTATGCTCTACATGGCCTCCGAATGTGGTAATATTAATCATCATTACCCAGATGACTGCGATGATGAAATCCTCACCTGGGTAGAGCGCTATGTGACACATGAGTTGGATATCGAAACAGCTGTCACCGTTCTCGGTACGTATCTCCAATTACTGAGCATGTCCTTCAGGCATCATTATCAAGCATCTGGCATCTTTCACGTGTGCCATACCCTAGACACCAAGCGTGAGTTTGCCATCAGTACCAACTCGCTCTTTGACTACGCGCTACTCGGTTCAGCAGTCACTGAACTACGCATCGGGTATGCTGACGATGTCTATCCATCGGTAGTAGACGCGTATTATCAGTATATGGATGATCCGTCATTGCCGTTCTTTGACTACAAGAGCGGTGCCTCTGGCCCTATTAGCGAGTTCACCGATTATGGATGAAGAATATGTACACGCCATGCTCGCTCCTCTGTATCGTTACACCCCGTATCTCTTTAGCGGGGTAGAAGAGACCGAGCATGATGCTGAGACACTCTTTCTAAATGAGTGTCTTGAGTTGGCGCATACTGTCGCCATGGATCCAGACGTGTACATTATCGACGGTCTGGATAACGCGCTGGCATACTTCGTTGAGCTACCTGATCTGGATGAGTTTACCGATACCATTGATCAGCTCGCGAGTAGGCTAGCTGCTCTCTATACGCCACTGAGGTGGCATGACATGAAAGGTACAGAAATGCACACCATCCCCATCGTCGTGCATGGGTTGAAAGACCTGGAAACTATCTTCCATAGCGCAATGCAGCACCACGTGAACCTGGCAGTCGCCAATGCACCGGATAACGCCAGACTACATCGTGCGATCGCTGAATCGTTTTACGGTGGTATGACTGTCGACTTCGACATGCTACTTACCTTTTGTATTGAGCGCGTATCACCTAACGTGCCGGTAGATTATGGTGAGTTCATCTCAGCGGTCATGGTCGACTACCCTGAAGAGACCGGTCTCCTGAACATCAATGCAATCGGTCACTCATGCGGTATCAATATGGAGGGATCGGCATTGGAGAACACCTACTCCAACCATCCCGATCATCAATGCCCAGGATGCATTCTGACATACGGAATGGAAGCCGCGTTTGCTATCGCCATGCAAGCTGTGGAGCTATTTCATACCGAGGTGTCTAACATCTGCGGTACTGAGCGCCTGGATAACGTATGCTTTACCGCAGTAGAGCGAAGAGGAGACATGATTACATGCAGACAGCAGGCGATCGAACTGACCACGTTCGCGTAACACGCTACATGCTGACCCACACCGACTTGAATCGGGTGGGTCATATTGTGAACGGTATTGTCAACTACTGCTTCTACGGAAAGGAGGATGCTGAGTATTATGCACAGGACATCATCCGTACCGTAGTGGCAGATGCCAACTTCACGCAGTGTCTGAATCGTGAATGGCATACGCTCTTCAGCCCACCTGTGGGTGCACATTGGCTGGATCTGATCCACGACACTGAACGTCAGTGGGTGTCCAGTATGCTGTATGAGGCCAGCGAAATCATACGCGATGTCATTCTACAGAATGGGCTATACCACGACGTTGTCGTTGGTGACAGTGTACGACAACGTGCATCACTGTTGACAGTCGTGGAATATATGCCATTCAGGCATCTGACCCTCGAGGACAACCTCAATGATAGCTGGGTCGAGTGATGGCTCATCACAGCGCAGGGGCCATATGGCCCCTGCGCTATAACTACTAGGAGGCCATATGGCCCTTTCTTTGTCCGTAGGTAAGACCTACAACTTCTCCACGCATGCGCCAGCCAGACTCGGTCAAGAGCATAAGGCCATGATCGTGACTTCACAGCTGGCATTCACTGACGCTATTAAGCTGTGTCCCAGTCTGGTGGAGACATTCAAGATCGTGTATCCTGATCTGCCAGCAGGTACAGTCAACGACTACCGCTTACCGATCTACTACGCCTTCACTGATCCCAATGGCAACCGTATGTTCCTAGCGGATGTTTGGATCGTACCCTCGTCCGTTGAAGTGGTGGCCAGACAACAGCAGATCTACACCATCTCCGACGCTCATCTGACATCCTCCGATGTCGGCAACATCACCCGCATCCTAGCTCAGTTCGGATACAACAACGTCACCGTTGAGATCAAGACATTGAGTGCTCCGAACACCTAATCCATACGGCGATGCTATAAGGGGGACAGTCAATGTACTTCACTAAACCAATTGACGAGTATCGCCGTCAAGATAAACTCATGGCTCAGTATTACCGAGACAATGCCAAGTTCATCTCCGTGATGACTGGCTATGACTTAGAGTACGCTGATAAGTGGGTCAGAGAACAATCAGCCAAAGGTGGAAAGCTCGCACTCACCATCCCTGAAGTCAGTTACACTGAACGACAGGAGAACTATGACCGTATTGAAGTCAAAGGTTCATTGCTTCAGTACATTAACTACGCTTATAAGAAGCGGTACATCATGACCGGTGTGATGACCACCTATCTCCCACCAGAGGTGTTGGAATCACCGTTCACCGGCTACATCAACTACAACAAGAAGATCAGAAGCGGTATCAAGAAGAAACAGCAAGATGCTAAGATGGCTAAGAACAAGTTACTCGAAGCCATCTGTAAAGCAGGTCAATTAACCAGAAAGGGTAAGATCAACTCTATCTCTGGTGGGCAGATGATGGATGGCTGTGCGATTACATTACCCACAGCCCATCCTACACTGACCGTGACCACCCGTATTGATGCCACATATGCAGATGCGGTGCTAGATCGCTTTGTCAGCGGTAACAGACACTATCATTCGTATGACGTGACACTCAACGCCATCGTAAACATCACTACGATGGCGGACATCAAGAATATCGACGCTGTGCTGAAAAAGTACGGTTTGCACTATCCTACCCCACAGGAAGCATTTGACACGATCCTGTACAGCGCTAGGCTATACTGGAAGGACATTTTACCAGGTAAGCCATACGAGACCGCCATCATGGAGTATCTCACCAAGTGCACTGATGCAGAACGCGCTGCCGTCGTCTATGTGGGTGACTTTTATCAACTTAACAAATACAATCCTGACTTCTGTAGAGCGATCATCGTAGACACAATGAATCCTCCTGATGATCTCTACGTAGAAGACCCAGAGAGCTATATCAAGAATGCAGACAGCAACCTGATTAACTTTGCGGTATACCGCATGCGTAGTCAGATTGCAGGCATTAAGATCAGTGACCTAGGCACTCGACCTGAGCTACAGCGTCGATTGGCTCAGATCGCCATGAGCATGCACGAGCGCTTCACCTCACTGCACGATATCATCTTTGCACTCTGGTCTACACCTGTCGGACCACATTCACTCGCCTCATATCCAGATGCTGTACGCAGAGCGATCCCTGCAGGTGATACAGATAGTGCATTCGTCACTGTAGGCTATTGGGTAGAACTCATCCATGGCGATTATAACTTCAGTGATGAACAGTGGGGTACAGCAGGCTTAATCGGCTTTATGGCTACATCAGCCACTACGCATCAGCTATTACAAGCTGCTGCTAACCTAGGTGCTAAGGGTAGAGACATTACCATCATCGATGCCAAGAACGAATACGGCTTTATGGTGTTTATGCCCACTCAAGCATCTAAGCACTACTTCGCAGCAAAGTCCATTGAAGAAGGCAATGTGCTGGAAGACTTTGTCCTAGAGTCTAAAGGCGTATCGCTGATCTCCGAGGATGCACCTAAGGAGATCGTAGAAGGTGCTATCGAGATGCAGAACTATATCATCGGTGAACTCTCAGCAGGGAGAAAGATTAGCCTCATTGAGCTATGCACTTCAGTAGCCGATACAGAGCGACGTATCATCCACTCTATCCTCTCAGGCGAAGGACATTACTTTAAGAACATCCGAGTCAACACAGCTAACGCATACAAGAACAAAGAAGAGAATGCGACGTATAAGCTGCATAAGTTCTGGAATGACACCTATGGTAAGCATCATAACGCCGTAGTAGAACCACCTTATGTCGCTAAGGTGGTGAAAGTCGATCTGGATTCAGCAGCTAAGGTAAAAGACTGGTTATCTGACTTTGATGACCAGACACTCGCTACGGTGATCTACACCTACATGGAGGAGAACAATATGCTCAACGGCATGGGCACCATCCGTATCCCGGATAGCTACATGGCAGCTAAGCTCATCCCTCCTGAGATCGCCGCTAAGGCCAGTGTCAGATCAGTGGTACAAAAGCTCATGGCAAGATACTATCTCCTCCTGGAGATCTTTGGACAGTTCTCATTTGAGGGTAAAGCGTCTATGTTGTTGTCTGATACGTACTGATGATCACTGCAGGGGCGTACGCCCCTGCAGTGGCTCAGTTAAACCGTTTGAATAGCAGATCCTTTTCAGCGATGGCTGAATTGTACACACCAGTCGGTAGTTCACGCATCCACATATACTGCGTGTTAAACATACTGTATTCACGCTTAATGGACGTAATACGACTGCGGTTCATACGTTGTAGATCACGACCACAGAGTGCCGTGAGGATTGTCCAGTACCTCAGAGCACATAGACTCAATGGCCAGCATGTCTGACTCATCGGTGAGATGGGCGGTAGCTTAAAGACATCCCATGCATTCCCAGGCAATGTCTTCAGATTAGCCATGATACCCTCATACGTCATAGGCACTGCCAGAATACCCGCAGCAGCTTCAGTACTATACGCCTTTAGCAACTTAGAGCTATTCATGACAAAGATACCACTGTCACGTTTATCTTGACTATTCGCTACACCGATAACGTTATCCTGAGTTGCCTGATAGACATTCTCCACCAGAGCCAGATTCACATGGCTAAACACTGCATTCGTCAATGGAAACATCTTAACAAACTGCATGATGTTAAATCGCTGACCAGGACTCAATGCACTCTCAGTGAAGCGATACCATGCGTGAAACTGTAGCATCAGTAACGGCACATTGATCGCATAGACCACATAGGGCATCTTGTGTGGGTATTCAGCAGCCATGAGTAGCTTAGGGCTGATGTCGTTACAACCATGTGTCAGAATAGTCAGAGGTGCCAGATTACGCCAGTTACGTTCGACGTTATCTGCTAGTAGCACATCGTCATACGCTATGCCAATCTCCACCTCTGCGTTCTTATACAGCTGCATCTTACTCTTGGACAGATCCTTGTTAGGTGAACGACGATCTGTCCCTAACCCTAACGCCTCAGCCACACCACGGTAATTCTGCAGTACGTGGTAGTAATATCGATCAGGGGGCAAGCTCATTGGAACACCCATGAGCGTGATCAGTTTAACTAGCAAATGGTCGGAGTTAACTGATGACGGAGTTGACTGACTATAGCTAGTGAATGTCTTTAAAGTCTGACTGACCTCGCGAGATAGGTTAAGCCAGCTGGCTGGCGTCACCAAGGCGTAGTCAACCGTGGACTTTGTGTTGAATCGCGTATACATCAAAGTCTCCATTGATCTCTATATCGTATAGAAATCAGCCGGTAACACGGCTGATAGATATTGACGCATTTAAATGCGTTAGGATGACATATCACCATACTGAGCAAACCTCCTTGCTCGGATAACAACCTAAGAGAAGGGAAAGAATCATGGCAATTCAAACCGGTAATGGCGGCACCAGCTTCGGTCAACCGGGCGCTCATGTTGGCACCAACCATAGCACCAACCACACCACCGGCAACAACAATGCCTTCAATGGCAGCGCAAGTCAAGATTACCGCAACAACTACCAGCAGCGCAATGACCAACGTACTGGCGGTAACGCCACGCTGGCAGCCGTCATGGGCAACCTGGGCCTGCGTACCACCGGCCAGTCCAACCCTGAACTGCTGGCAGCAGCGCAGCAAATCAACAAGTGGTTGGAAGGCGTGGGCAATATCAGCGCCACTGACCCGAACACCCGCGTCAATGCCCTCGTACTCGACGGCGCTCAGCTGCGTCTGCCGCAAGGACGCAGCATTCTGGTGATGGCGGTACTGGATCTGGCATCCGGCATGGCATCCTACTCCATCATCAACTCGCTGGCCATCCTGGACATCCTGTCCACCATGCCTCGCAACGTCCAGGTGCCCAGCAACGAGCTCGGCAACTACAGCACTCATCGGACGATTCAGCGTCCGGAGACAGCCACCGAACTCTTCATGCTGTCTGACGTGAAGCTGGACAACGGTGAAGTGACCTCGGCAGTGCGCCGTGTCACCATGGAAGTCAACAGCTGGTTGTGCGGCAAGTACGCTGTGTCCAACATCACTGTCGCTCAATGCGGCGTGTTGCTGGTGCCGATGATGACGAACCCCCAAAATCCGGCTACCATGTCGGAAGCGGACATCCAAATCATCCGTGATGCCCTCTACAACCAGGTGGCCACGATGCGTGCTGCGGTATCCGATCAGAGCAGCACGCTGTCCCTGGCGTCGCTGGCCCGCTCGGATGCTCGGCTGTCTGTCAGCATTCAGCCGGGTCATTCGGACGTACTTTTGCCCAATGGCGTAGCCATCGGCAACAACATCCAGTTGGTGATCACCATGGGTGGCAATCAGCAGCGCTATTCGCAGTACGCTGCCAATGATGGCCACATCGAGCAGACCATCCTGGGGATCATTTACGCCCAAGCCACGCTGATCGTCAACCCTGATTTTCAACCGAATCAGAACATGCATCCAGACAACAACCCGTTGTTTACACCAGTGTTTACCATCACTGGTGTAAACGCGGATGTGGTGTCGCCACACATGGCCACGCTGTTGACCGCAGTCAGCTCGTATGCCATCTCGTCGGAAGACGTGGCGGCTGCCGCACTGCCGACCATTCAATCGGCATCACGTGATGCGGGTGTGCTGGGTCTGTTGCCGTTCTTCGGCAGTGAGGGTCGCCGTATCGAAGTGGGTCGCGATGTCAACACCGACGATTTCTTGCGTTCGGTGCTGATGGCTACCAGCCGCAAGACTCAGGTGCGGATCGAATATGACCCGTCTGACTTGAAGATGGCAGCAATGTTCCGCCAACTGTGGCTGGCCACGTATGGTGAAGCAGCCAACCGCTTCCGGGACGATATGTACCGGCAGATCGCCGAGTTGTTCGGCGTGCAGAACATCGCTGAGCTGGAACTGCCGGAAGTGCCTACCCGTCCGAGCGGCCTGACCTACACGGGTCACTTCACCGCCGGTGGTGACGTGCGTTCACTGTCCAGCATGGACTTGATCGGTTCGCTCAGCGCGTTGCCGTCTGATGTGCGTCGTGCCTATACTCAGGCCGAGATCCAATTTGGTGATGGTTGGCCGACTGTGGATGCCACTTTGGCAGCGCAGCATCAGTTGTTGCAAGCCACGGCTCCGAATGCCAAGTACGTATCGATCTCCTTCGGCATGCGCATCTCTCCGCAGTACCTGACGGCACTGATGTCGGCGGCAAACCGAGCCGGTCTGCAAGTGGCTGTGGGCGGTACGCGCGATGGCTCTGGCCTGGCTCGTACCTACCACTTGGATACCGGCTTCGGTGGTGGTCGCAATATGGGCCGTAGCGGCGGTTACAGCTTCCAGTAATCGCCATGCACGGCATCGGTCACTTAGATGCCCTGCGTACTCAGTTGGGTGGCATTTACAAACAGCCGGTTAACACTGACATGGTGTTCGAGCAGTTTGTAGCCAGGGAGAAACAGGTCGTGATCCTTAACGACCTGCCCAACTCAACTGTGGCGGACAGACGGGCTAACACCCATCTTGTCCAAGCCATTTATCGCACTGACAGTTTGGAGGATATCCCAAGTTGTCGGTGCGGTGAAGAGTACAGCGTGGAGAAAGAGGGCTCCACATGCTTGAAGTGTGGCACAGTTGTCAAGCGAGTTGTCGATGATGACACAGGCATTGTCAGCTGGTTACGCGCACCCAAGCATGTGACAGCGTTGATGAACCCTACAATTCTGGTGACACTATGGCAGTTTTTTTACAAAGGAAGCATGTCAGCCACAAAGGGAACTAAACCACCCTTTGACTTCCTGCGTTATGCCATGGATCCCCAGTACGAGGTACCGACTCGCACTGCACGACCAGCCGATGTAGCACGCGTACTCGCCAAATATCGCGAGTTAGGTTTCAAGCGCGGTTACAACGCATTCATCCGCGACTACGATCGATTCATCGATGCATTTGTGGCGGATGACCTCTTCCGGTATCAGGACGAGGTAGAGCAGTCGTTGTGGATCAGATTTCTCAATATGTACAGAGATCTGATCTTTGTGCAGTATGTACCCTCACCACCACCGTCACTGTTGGTCTTGGAAGTGACGGACACACTCACTTACCGGAGTGATCGTACCACAGAAGCTGTAAACGCCGTACGCCAGCTGCTCAGCATTGATACGAAAGAGAATCGTCCTGGGCGCAACGAGCGTATGACCATGTTAGCCATGTTCGGGCTAGCCAAGTTCGCTGTGGATTACGCCACAGAAAACGAGCGTGGTAAGCACGGCATGTGGCGGATGCATGTGTACGCTATGCGGCTGCAGTTATCATCGTTTCGATGCGTAGCGTATTCGCTGCATGAAGAGCATCGTCCTGATGATGTGGTGCTACCATGGGGAGTCATGGTCAAGTGCATGTACTTCCATCTGGCGAACCTACTTGACGCTCGCGGATATACCTATCCAGAGATCGTCATGAAACTCGCCAAGGCAGTCGAGTTCTATGACCCAGTGATCGACGAGTGTCTGAAGATCATCATCGAGCAGTTCAAGAACGATGGTGAGTTCAGAGGCCCAATGGTCATGATGGTTCGCTTTCCCACTCTTGGCCCAGGTAGCATGTCCCCATTCTTTGTGGTGGGGTATACCAGGCCAGAAGAAGGTGCAGCGTTAGGGTTTCCAAACCTGAACACGACTGCCATGAACGCGGACTTCGACGGTGACAAGTTCACCGGATGGTTCCCCTTGGATCTGGCAAACACCAGACGTTGGTTGGACACTTTCGGGTGTCACAACAATGTCATGGATCCCAACAACTATCGTAAGGCAACGGGTGATTTCCCATTACCCAGACCCTTCACGATTAACTGCGCTGATTGGTTAGCTCACGGCGATTTGGAAGAAGTCGAGAAGCTGGCCTACATGAGTGCACTCGCGAGGACATAAGCCATGGCCACTATCATTACTGGCAGAGGTGGTGGAGATGACACCCGCGAGTTTTACCGTGAAGCGTATGTGCAGAACCAATGGGGTGATTCTGAGTATCTCAATCGCGTGAATGATCGCGCTCGCGAGTATGAAGATTCACTCGTAGGTAATGCACGTACCTTTTATGAAGCTTTGCCTGAGCGCGCACGAGTGAGCTTTGATGTAGACCGGTACATTGAAGACAGTCGCCGTGCGCTCAGTGCATCTAACCGTGATATGAGTCGTGTCGATGCATTCATCCCCCTACAAGAACTCGCTGCGATCCAGCGTGCTCCTCGGGTGATGCGACCATACTTGTTGGCACAACCAACAATCAACCGTGAAGTGAGAGCAAATCGGTTGCAAGGTTATGATGAACCGGCAAAGGAACAACCGCTTTGGCAACCCCGTGATGACGGTAAGCTGCACGCTGTAGACAATCCGTACTTCCTGCAAGTGACTGTAGGGACAGATGTTATGGATGGTGATGATCTTTATCACAATGCAGCGTATGTAGTCACCTCAGTTGGGCAGTGTGCACAGTATGTCCAATTGACCAGCATGGAGAGACAGTCTGTACTGGACGTCTGGGATAACATGCTGAGATATCATGACGAAGGTCATGACGTCACCTCGCCTGGCGGTGGAATGAGGTAATGCATGCGGGGCCTCACGGCCCCGCATGTACATGTGATGTCTTTCTTTTCTTTTGGAGTACATCATGACACTCTGTGTACCGACATTGAGTCTGCATGGATACGTCAGATCACCGACTATGGCACTCTCTGTGCTACTGTCAGATGCACTGACGACGTATAAGTCACAGTCATGGCTGTTCAAGGATAACCTCACATCCATTCCGTACTATGTGAACCAGTATGGTACTAAGCCGGATGCATTAGTGACTGTGCTGCAAGCTGCACTGCAAACATACTTTGAACGCTACTTCACCGAAGTGGTGGTCAACGTAGAACACAATAGCAGTGTCGCTAACCCAGGCTATACACTCAGGGTAGGCGTATACGCCATCATCGATAGCGTGCCCTATTCAGTTGCAGAGTCGTACGATGTAGAAGACTCCGCTATCCGTAAGACAGTCGCAGCATTTAACGGAACATAACCACCATGTCAAAACACGATCCATTCGCAGACTTCAAACTCGAAGGCCATACCTTCGTTGAGCCTCATATCCAAGAACGCCAGATTGCAGAGGCGTATACCAAGCATGTCATCGCCAAGCGTGATGCCGAGTTCACTGAGCGTATGGACTCGGTCTCCAGAGACTTGGCAGGCACATCCAATGCCAAGCCCATGCCGCTGTCTGTCTTTGAGCATATCTTCTATCCGCTTTTTGCAGATGAGAACATGCCAGACACTGAGAAGGCGGCTCGTCTCAACGCATGGCGTACCCATGCAGGTGGCTCATACGCTGAAGTACCCGTGGTTGATGACAAGAACCCGGCTAAGGTGTACTTCTACGTCCCTGGGCTCACCAATAGTGATATCCTCAATGAGCGCGCACTGGAACTCTCTAAGCAGGGCGTACCCTCATTGGGCAAGATGGAGAACCAATTGTCAGCACTGCGCAGTGTAGGCCGTCATGCTGAAGCATCGCAGATTGAAGAACAACAGTACGAGATGCGCGTACCCTCGAAGGAGATGGCGGATAAAGCAGCTATCCTGAATGCCTTGCGTTGGAACGACATCGCCAGAGCACTGGGCAAACCACCCATCTATCCGAAGCTCGCAGCAGCGTGTGCTAGAATCGAAGCACCTAATAATCCTGGTGCAGATACTGTGGCGGCAGAGATGCCTGATACCACCACACCCAAGAGTAATAGCGTCTTCGATGAGCTCTTCTAAGCAAATTCTGCAGATCGGGGATGTACACCTGGGATTATCCACTAACCCAGCCCCATACATCCTCGATAACCTGCGTAAGTACATCCATCCAGTCATCGCTTCAAAGAAGATCGATACCTTCATCATTGCGGGTGATCTCTTTGAGCGGTTGCTGTTCTTTAACGATCCCCATATCGATGCGATCTCTTTCTGGATTGCAGAGATCATTACGCTCTGTCAGCGTACAGACACCGAGTTCATCGTGCTAGAAGGTACGCCATTGCACGATAGAAGGCAATCTAGGGCAATTGAGACCATATTTGGTCTCCTAGGGTACACAGACGGTTTTAAGTACGTCTACGGCCTCACAATCGAGTATAACACCAAACTACAGAAATACATCCTCTATGTACCTGACGTCATCAGAGACTCAGCAGCTACCGTCCTAGCAGACGTAAAGACCATGATGGATGCCAGAGGCATTAGTCAAGTCGATATCGCAATCATGCATGGTGCATTTGAGCATCAGCTCATCGCCGATAAGCATACCCATTCCGTAGAAGAGTACGAGAAGATCGTCAAGGACGTCATTCTCATCAACCATGTGCATAACTTCAGCCATCAGGGCAAGATCGTAGCACCTGGATCATTCGACATCACTGATCATAGTTGCACGCTACCCGTAGGCGGAGTCGTCGTAGAACTCGGTAAGCGTATTAAAGTCACCAGAGTTATCAACGAGACACCTATGCCGTTTGTCACCTATACACTCACCGATGATAACCACGAGTTCATCCTACAGGCCATCGGTAAGCTCATTGAGCAGTACCAAGAAGTCTCACCAAACATTCGTATCCAAACCGTCATCAATGCTCAAGCCAAGGCCTTCTACACACATCTAAAGAAGTCGTATCCGTTTGTAAAGTGGACAATCAAAGCCATTCAAGAAGCTGCCGTTATGAAGGACATCCCTGAACGACATCGTTACGTATCTGTCGAGATCACCACAGATAACATCACCTCGATTGTAGGTGATAAACTCAGTAGAAATAAAGTAGAAGGCGCTCAAAGAGACAGAACGCTCGCTCTGTTGAAAGGATATCAGCATGGCTAGACAGACAGGAGAGTTAGCTCTCTCCATCGGTACATCTATGGCGTTTGAATCCATCTTTAACCGATCTGCATCCCCTGAGCAGCGTAAGACAGTGGATGCTGCAACCAAGATGATGATCAACGTCGGTACACTCTTCAGGAATTGTCTGGAGTCACATCAGAAGGACACCAGCTACACTGCACGTGACTTAGCCGCAATCGTAGGTCAGGAGATTGAACTCATCGATGATCTATGTAAGCGACAGACCAGAAAGAAGATCGCACCATTGTACTACTATGCGCTGACACAGAAGTTCGCTAAACGCTACCCAGATGCTAAGTGGCGTGAACGCGATACCGAGCGTCAGCGCAATCGCGCTGTACTGGAGGAAGAAACCATCCAGTATATCGTGAAGGAGAACGACGTGAAGTACGGTGAGTATCAGGATCTGTCGTTTAACTACGACAGATACGATAGCGGTATCATCATCACTCACCTACCTCATGAACTGTTAAGATTCACTGACTTCCCTGAACTATCGCTGGTAGAGAGTCATACCGGTGCATTTAAGAACCGCAGTGCTTGGTATACCAAGCTCTCTGACAGTAAATCCATTAACCCTATACCGTTTTGCCTGTTGACTCTAGCGGCGTTTGGCGACTCTCAGACATTCAAACCTCAACCTGAGGCTAAGAGCGTTATCCTGAACATTGCTAAGGACAGCAACTGGCGTGGTGATACCACACCTAAGCAGGTCAAAGATTCAGTAGGCCGGTATCGAGTCAAGCCAGGGGAATCAAAAGCCCTGGTAGTCAAATTACTGAACATGGAGTAAGCAACATGGCTGAAAATCGTTTCAAGGGCAATCTGCCTGATTACACCCCTCTGGACCACAGTCTGCAAAAGCGTTGGCAAGAGACTGCCTCATTGCAGCTTGGCTTCTCCAATGCCACTGGCAAATGCCACTTCCGTGTGTGGTATAACAAGGAAGCACCGAAGGACAGTGACAACCGCTCACTGTCTGCCAAGATCGACATGAGTCCAATGACCATGAACCTCATCCTCAACTGCATGCGTGCCATGGCCAACGGCACCTATAGCGGTGACACCTTCAACATTGGCTTCAAGACCATGTTCGCTGGACAACAACGTCTGGAGACACCGAAGGTCATCAGTCGTATCCTCGTGCGTCGCCATGTAGAGAGCGGTGTTATCGGCATCACCATCATCGACGGCAGCAAGCCTCCTATCACTTTCAAGATGTTGCCATCAGAACGCACCATCGACATGACTGACGGAGACAAACAACCCATCCCTCTGGGGGAACAAAGCAAGTTCGAGACTCTGGCCTGGCTGGACACCGTCCAAGGCATCATCACTCAACTGGTCGCACTCAAGACTCAGCAGGAGAAGAAGCGAGAAGACGGCAATAACAAGGGGAATCACCGCAAGGATTACGACGACTACGACACATCGTCATCAACCGACGAAGACATTCCGTTCTGATGCTCAGGTGGCCGTACGGCCACCTGAGCAGAGTGGTACTTGGATTAAAATCCAAAGACATATCACCTGTATGATGACTAAAAGGAGTCAACATGGATAACCTCGTAATTTCCCTCGCTACAAATCCTGCTACTGCAATGACCAAGGATGGCAAAGTCCTCGGTATCAGCAGAGGCACCAATACCCGTCTGGACTTTCCAGCTGCTGGGTATGTGGTCAAAGCCGTAAAGGACATCAATGACCAAGCACTCTTTGGTCTGGTGAACCAGTGGCTAGATAGCCTCTCTACCCAGGAGAAGGACAAGGTCTACGACATGTATTGTCGTGGTAAGAACATCATCATCGACACATCTCGTTATGAGGCAGCTAATGACCGTCTGATCAGCCTCTTCAACGGTGTATCGGACATCCTGAACATCGACCGCATTGCCACCTGGGTAGAACGCCTACCAGGAGATCCGGCCGCATACAAACATACGCTGGCAGCTTATCCTGAAGACGAGGCCTCTGTCGATGATTACGTCGAAGGGGAACAAGAAGAGATCGTACACCGGCCTGGTACACCGGTGAAGACACTCTTACTCCATGAGGTCAGAGACCTCATTGCAGTGGCCATCATCTCTAAGCTCATGGCTCCACTCCTATGCGAGTATACCAACAAGTTTAGGATGGTGTTTCAGAAGATGCTGGAGATGCAGCTCTTTAACATCATCTCGCATCTGAACATCTTCAAGCATCCCATCATTGAGCGTCTGTACAGATACGTCAGAGCGTTCATCATGGATCCAGAGTCCAGAGAACAACTCGGTGTCGTGATTCATTCGTACATGAGTGAAGAGGAGTATGCAGACTATGTGGTGGCACTCATCATCTGCCATCGCCTGATGAACGCTCCTCTACAGCCTGGACATGACAAGAAGACGTTCGTACCTAACGTCATCTCTACAGCTGTACGTGATGCGTGCAGTAACCCAGCAGCACTCTTTGGTGAGAAGCGTCAACGTGCCAAGAGTGATGATCAGAAGGGAGCTGCAGACGATGATGCTAAGCGCTCTACCTTCGAGCGCATCTCTGTTGGTTTTACCTTGTCTGGCGGACAGCAAGTAATGTCCAACTGGGGCTTACAGCGTTTTATCGCACGCGAGTTGTCTGACTGCAACACGCATAAGAGACTCACTCGCTATGACCCACGGCTCATTGAGTATTTTTTAAAACAAGATCGATCTGATATCACTAATCAGAACCCCCAAAAGATCCTCTGCAGCATCGTCGTGGATGAGTTCTTTCCACGTACGATGTTTGATTTGCAGACAAAGGCAGATATGGATCTCTTGTATGTAGTCAGTGCGATCTGGTTATACCAGAACGGCTTTGAAGAACTGGCTGCACTACAGACTGCCAGGGGCGGTATCGATGAGACGTACTTGTGTGGGACAACGATCAGACAATGGAGTGAAGCTGATCTGGAGACACTGACGCATCTGTATCCCTACAGACCAGCACCCGCAGCAGGTAGACCCGTCATGGCTAACTTAGGCATGACGCTCATCGACTCGTTATTGAAGATGTTTGTCACGCTGAGATGGTCAGATGGTGAAGGAAAAGGTGAGACGGTTGAGCCACCCAATCGTTTCAGAAGTCAAATGGTGGAAATCTTGAAACTGAGAGGAACATGATGAGCTGGTACAACGATAATAAGGCCATTAACCAGGACCAATCTATCGCTAATGCGATTGCACATCGGCCCAAACTCTCCAATCCGCTGGAGCGGCCTAGCAGTATGGCCATTGAGCGGATTCTCCTACGTGTAGTGGACACGCCTCCTGCGATGTATCGTCGTCCATTGTCTGTGTCCCACTTTGACGGCATGCAGCAGAACTACATTGCTGATCGTGTAGTGACCGCCATGGGCAACCACCGTACGGCAGGTACACTGACACGCTCGTCTTTCGCTGGCACTGCGGGTGGCTTCATGCGTCCTACTGCTGCACCTGTGTCTGTCATTGAGGACTACGCATCCACGTTTGTGGTACTGTGGATGTGGGTGCGCCGTGGCAGTGGTAACTTCAGCTCGCAGTTTGAGCTGGTGTGCGCACGTACGCATGCTGAGTCCCTGCAACTGGACTTCATGGGTCGTGTCACCGGCATCTATCCTGATGCTGAGTTCACTGTGAACAACGTGGTGATGCTGAACATCCGCCATACCACTCAGCAGGGTGTGGTGCGTGAGGACTTCAACTTCAGCGCAGCTGCTGACTTCGTGGCTGATCCGAATTACCGCTCAATCAATGATAGCGGCTCCATGATCATTCAGAGTCCCAGTAACGCGCTGTATGGTGCATTGGCTAACCGTGCAGGCGCACCGTCAGGTGGCCGGCATTCGCTGCCTACATCAGCGATGGTCACGGCTACTCCTAAGGTCGTACCATCGTCTAACGCAGTGCCGGCGCAGTTCATCGCTACCGCAGCGAACGCCTTCATCAACGGCACCTACTCATCTGACTCGACTGGTATCCGTGATGACGCGCATGATCCGGATGAGTACGACGCGTCCATGGCTGCATCACGTATGTCCGATGCAGCCCATCAGGCGAATTACTCTCCGCTGACTAACGGTTTCCGCTTTCAGCAGGCTATGGCTAACCTGCATGCGGCTACCGAGGTCTCTCGTGTGGGTCTCTATGGCGGTATGTTTACCTGGGGTGATCTGGTTACACTGGATGACCGTCTGCGTAACTTCGAGAGTCGTGAAGCAGATCGTCTCGTCACCGTAGTGATTCCTGATCGATTGCTCAGTAACAACCGTGTTCTGGTTAATCAGCGGTATAACGGCTATGGTTCAGAATGGGCGGCAACATCTGAAGAGTCGTCTGCTTGCACTATGCTGATCAACATGGTGTTGGTACTAATGTTCGAGATCGGTCTCTCCACCGTGAACTTCAACGTCACCAACATGACGCGTGATGGTCGTCCACGTTGTGCATTACGTGGTGATCACGACTTGAACTTCATTGCTCAGGTGGCTACTTCTGAAGCGGACATGTTGTTCTGCACCCGCATGGAGAACGAGATCTTCCCAGAGATCGCAGCCGCAGGTGACGGTACCTATCATGAAGTGTCGATCGCATGCACGGCAGATGTGCTGGGCGATGTATGGGTGCGCATTCAGATGGATGGTAACAATCCAGAAGAGCGTACGCTGCCAGCATCGTTCAGCAACCAGTATGGTACGCAGATCACCACCAACCAGGCTACGCTGACAGGATTGAGTAACACCCTGTCCAGCATCACTGACGCGGTGTCTGAACTGCGTCAACAGCGCTCACTGGCTATTGCTGGTGAACGTATTCCCAGAAACGTATCGCCTTACACTACGTGGGCGAAGTAAGGAGGCATCATGCAAGATATCCTGAGAAAGATGGTGCTACTCACGTCCAGTACCGTGGACGATGCGGGTAACATCACCAAGCGCCAGTCCAACGGTGAAGTACCGGATACCATCGGTAACAAGCGACTGGTACTGGCAACACCGCAGCAGCTCAGTGGATCCATCGATCCCACCTGGCAAGAGCGTATGCTATTCAACCCACTGCGGGAAAGCGCCGCTGCGACCATCATTACACCATCGCTGGACTGGTGGTTGAAAGGTGTGACATTCCGCCTCAATGTCACGCTGCGCGTACTCATCCGTGAGGTACTGCGTATTGCAGCATCTCCGGCTGAGCATGACAAGCTCACTCCGACTCAGTTGGAGTTTGTCACCAAGCTCCTGGACATCGATGCGCCTGTGGCTGAGTTCTTTGACAAGAGCATCAGCGGTCTGGCCGCTAAGGGCGAATGGGTGTTCGTGGCCATCTTCCCCAAGCATGCCGGTACCATTGACGGTATCAAGTACAACCGCACAGCGCATGTGTCGTTTCCGATCTTCGAGGAACTCCTGGGTGAGCGTAAATTCGGCAAGAACACAGCCTTGCCGAAAGGCACTTCATTGAAGTTGGCCAGTGTCATGCGTCTGCTGTTACCGGAAATCGATGTCGTGGATGGTTACAGTGCAGGCAGCAACAGTCTGGTGGCACCGTTCTGCGAAGCTTCTGTCGCAGCGGTATTCAAGCTGTGCGCATGCATCAGCCGTCAGCAGAAACTCTGGCCTGATCTGTGGCCCAATGCTGAAACGGATGCTGACATGGCTGAACGCATGGGTATTATCCAGTACAGCTGGATGGACTACCTGCGCAACACCGATGCACTGGTCAACGACATTCGTGCCATGCCGAGTGTCGGCGTACCTGAAGCTACCGAAGGTGTAGCCGATGCGTTCACCACATCTGCACGTCCAGATACTCGTGTGGCGCCGGATCGTGTACAGCAGGCACCGGTACACCAACCTGCACCGCCACCGGTGCATCAGCCATATCAACCACCTCAACAGCAATACCATCAACCGTACCAACAACAGCCGTACAACCAGCAGCCACAACGGCAAGGGGGTCAGATGACGTTCAACGACATCATGGCTAACCGTAACCGCCAAGGTGGGCGTTACGGTGGTGGCGGTGGTGGTGGGTACTACGACGATCGCAATGATCGCTACAACAACCGTGGGGGCGGTGGCTGGGCACGATAAGCGGTAGGCACTGGGGCATATGCCCCAGTGCCATTATCTTTTTTTCGCAGTGTAGATACTCCAGAGCTGGTTGATGTAATTCACATCCGGAATCATAATCCGCTCCACAGATTGGATGTCTCTAAAATCATTCTTGATTCCGTTTAAGTGCATAGCCACCCAATGCAGATCAGGAGTGACACCTAACTCGGAGAGTAGACCCTTCAGATTACCAATCCACTTGTATGCTTGTGCTGGTTCGACACTACGTACCATGTTCGCTGACTTCTCACGAATGACTGGGATATGGTCGAACAGCACTTGACGAAAGGCGGGTTCATAATACCCAGCGGGTTGTCGTTGTTCACGCAATTGATCGCGAATTGACACGATATCACCTATATGGTTAACAAGAGAGGAAGTGTATGACTAAAGCATATCGATTAAAGGCTGAGGATGTAGGCTTTTCTGCTACCAATGCTAACATCGCAGGTACTTCTGCTTCTCGTACCACCATGGCACTCAAGATGGCAGAGCAGGTACCTGTCATCAAACACAGTGACCGTAATCCCCAGATCACCGGTGCTGAGATGGAACTCAACCGGACATTCGATGTCCGTATGCCAGAAGATGGCACCATCGTGGAGATCTTCAGTCGTTATCCTCACACTGCTGCACAAGGATGGAACAAAGTGCTGGTGGTCTATGAGAACGACCGAGGTGTACTCGATGCGTTTGAGTTACCGAGCTACTTCTTCCACCACACCACCTTCGGCTTCCCTTATGTGGCTCAACCAGCGAAGTCAAGGATTCGCAGAGGAATGTCCTTCCGTAAGGGAGAGGTGTTCCTTGACACACCTAACCGTCATGATGACGGCTGGTATGGTAATGGCGTACTGCTCAATGTAGTCGCCATCTCCCATCCTGCCACCGGTGATGATGGTATCGGCGTATGTGAAGACGTGCTGGATAAGTTCACCATGTACTTGATGAACACCACTACGGTGAAGGTGGGTTCAGAGAACATCATGCTTAACCTCTATGATGGCAATAAGGTCATGCCTGACTTGGGTGAGTATGTGAACGAAGATGGTCTCTTGGTCGCTACTCGTGAGTACCGTGAGGATCGTGCATTCACATCGATGAGTCGTAACGCACTCAGACGTGTAGATCCAAACAGCGACTCACTGTTCTTGGTACCGAAGAACAGCAAGGTGGTGGATATCACCGTCATCAACAATCCTAACCAGAATACTTGGTCTATGGGTGGCGTCCATGACCAAGTCGCCGAGTATTGGCGATACACCAGGGCATACTACGAGCAGTTGGTTGACTTCTTCCGCCAACACATCGGTGGTAACAAGACCACCGACAGACCTCGTAAGCAGATGGGTGATACATTGGCCAGAGCAATCCGTGAAGCCATGATCCATTTGCAACCCCCATCCATCAGTCGCTTGAACCGTGCAGGCCCATTGCCTGAGTGGATGGTGACGATCACAACCATGAGCGAGTTTGTACCGCATCGTGGTAGTAAGATCGTCAGTGGTGCACAGTCTGCAGATAAGGGGGTCATCAGTGCTATCTTAAAGCCAGAGGAGATGCCCAGAGATCGTACTGGCAGACGTGCAGATGCGGTATTCGGTACCGAGTCTGCATTCGGTCGTATGACCATGGGTCCAGTCAGAGAACTGGCATATAACTCAGCGACTGAGTCCATCATCAAACACATCAAGGCGAAGTACGGTATCAGTCCTACCGGTACGATCGAGCAGTATAAGCGTGAAGCATGGCGTGCAGGTGAAGCACTCGATCAGGAGATGCAAAAGTTCTACTCGATGGTAGGTGAGGAAGCCATCGAGGACTATCTCTCAGCAACCATGGAAGAACGTATCGAGGAGATGGCTGAAGTCTTCTATACTGAACTGCCTGATCTGACACTGCCGATTGATCGTGCGGGTAGTGACATTGATCGTGATCAGCGTTTCCTCGGTGAGACGTATCCTGGCACATTGTGCTATGGACCGGTGACATTCACCTATAAGGGTAAGGAGATTACCACAGAGCATCCTGCGCTCATTGGTAAGCGATATCTCACTGCCTTGGAACAGATCGGCAGTGACGCCAGTGCATCGGCATCCAGTGCACATAATGTCACGGGTCTGACGTCGCATACCTCGCCAACGACCGACTTCGGTTACTCCACAGGCACGACTGCTAACCGCATTGGTAATGTGGAAGCACGGGTGATTGAGTTGCAATCCATCACGACATACGGTGATCGTGATCGTAAGGTGGTAGATCCCACCGGTACGATGCTGGCTGAGCTCATTGCACGTAACGGATCTCACAAGGATCATCGACTGTGCATCAGTGCCATCCTCAATGCACCTGAACCGGGGCGTATTGAGAACCTCGTCGATCGCGAAGTGCATCCGTACGGTTCACCACGGTCTGTGACGATCTATCAGCAGCTCCTGTTAGCCCAGGGAGCACGCTACGTACCTGAAGGCAGGGATGACGTCTATGAGTTTTGACATCCATATCGACAGACTCCTGAGGGTAGATCCACAAGAGTTTCTCGAGAATGCCACCGGAGTCATCAACCTCACCACTCATGATGGTGTAGTGACCACGATTAACCACAGAGAGTTAGCATTTGCACTCTTTGTAGCAAAGTTGCATCGTGTCTTCAATGCACCGTTCCTGAGTACCCATCTGCCAATGCACTACTACGGCAAGTTTGGGATGACGTCTAAGACGTTCACCGAGTGGACAAACGTCATTATGTGGGACGTGTACGATCACGCACTCCCATCATGGCCTAATCACCGTAAACTCTTTGAGCTGATCTGCAAGACGTTCATTGAAGTCGTCGGTGACGTCTACATCGCTCTGGTAGGCCCTACGAGACAGTATATGCGATCAGTCAGTCTGATCGAGTGCTATCGCATCTACAACCATCCCAAGATGAAGGCACTACGGGATGGTGTCAAGAAGACGCCCGCCAGTGTCAACGATACGATCGCTGCGATGAATAAGTTACTTACCAGCGATCCTGATCTCAATGACAATCTCAGCATGATCTGCAAAGCCTCTGCTGTCCGGGTGAATCAGGTCGTACAATGCTTGGGCTTGGTGGGCTATCGTGCTGAAGTGGATGGTAGCGTATACGCTGAACCACTACTCACCACTTATCTGGAGGGTCTGAATACCACCTATAGCTACATGGTGGAATCCAGAACATCCTCTACGGCTGTACTGGCTACTCAGCAGGAGTTGCAGTCTAACGAGTATGCCAGTAGACAGACAGTGTTGGGCTTGGTATCGGTGTATGGTATCGAGGGTGAGGATTGTGGTACAACCAGACTGATGGACTGGTATGTCGTGCCATCTGACGATCATGTCTACATCCACCACATGAAGGGTACGTGGTACATTAACGAGCATGGTGTGTATGACTTCATCCATGGTGACGAGTATCACCTGGAAGGTACAGTCATCAAGGTAAGAACATCGCTATCATGCCTGCATGTCAAAACACGTGGTCGTGTATGTAGGAAGTGCTATGGTAAGAGTTCAGAATCTCATCCACCGCACTTTCACTTAGGCTACATCTCTTCAGTGGATGGCTATTCACGTGGGTCACAGCACTCGATCAGTAAGAAACATTCCATCGGTAGTGCGAGTGTGGTATTGATCCCATTGAGCGAGTACGAGAGCAAGTATCTGCATACGAAGGCAGGTAACACCTCTGACTACTTCGTGACAGATCGTGTACTCAAGCACAACGCATCGTTGGTCATTGAGCATTCATCCGCTCGTGGCTTACATGCGGTAATGGCAGCTGAGCTGCAAGATAGCACTGAGGAAGCTGTCAGTGCACTCTCGGAGATCCACTTCAATCTGCAGCACTCAGCAGATGAGTCCGAGATGATCGGTATCAACACCTCGCTGCTGAAGCATCGTGCGCATCTGAGTTACGAGATGTTGCAATATGCAAGACAGTATCGTGATCGTATCACCTTGGATCAGAATGGCTACTACCGCATCCCTCTGGATCATTGGAAGGCTGAGTGGCCATTGTTGGTGATGCCAGCAGTCAGTACCGCTGAAGCGGTCGATCATGATGCACTGTACGAGTCTGTAGGGGGTCGTGTAGCTGCATTACGTAAGCGTGGTGTCGTCACTACCGCAGCAGGGATCACCAAGCATCTCTTCGACATCCTCAGTAAGAGCGGATGCTTGTTATGTGACGTCGCGACCACAGCGCTGTCAGTGCTTTCTGAGGATCCGAGTCAAGGTCTCTTCGTGACGGGTGTCACAGGCTTGGATTCACAACCGACATCACTGAGGCGTATCATCTTCGGTAAGTCGGCATCTGTCACACAGCAGTATGAGCGTCAGCATCAGCATGGATACAATCCGTTAGCTATGTTGCCATTAGGTAGATTGGCAGCTGCCACGGATACCATTATGGTGCCAGATATCCTCAACATGTACAGACGTAACCCAACCACCGGTCTGTACGAGCCAAAACCAGGGCTCATTCACGCGTAGACGCACGCTGAGCGGCCTTTAGGCCGCTCAGCGTGTAATATCACCAATAATGACATGGAGGTCCCTATGAAGCGATTTTTCGAGATTTGGCAATACTCACACCACTTCGTTGTCGTGTGTAAGGACAGCGTAGCCGTAGGACATACACGTCGATTCCTAAGACGATTTATCGAGTACACCCTCGGTAAGGTAAACGGTCATCTGGTCGATACCCCTAAGCGCACCTATGCTCGTGCGAATGCATCAAGAAACATCTACCGCATGCACATTAATGCGCTGGATGATTTTATCCAACACATGTCTATGGCGTACACCATATTGCCTGAACTCATCAGAGCAGACATAGACGTGGTGCCCATCTATAAACCACCTCCTGATATCCAGTTGAAGTTTCAACCTCAGTGGAAGGATAAGCCTACCCAAGTCGATGCCATCCAATGGGGTATTGACAGATACGAGCAAGGCAAACGCTCAGTGGTCTTTATTTGGCAAATGGGACATGGTAAGTCCTATATGACCACCAGAGTGGCACTCAAGGCAGGTGGGCGCCTAGTGATGTTCATTCAGCCAATGTACCATAAGAAGTGGAGAAGAGACTTCTTAGGTATGTTAGACATCACCGATGACGATATCCTCTTTGTAAATGGTCAGGGTAAACTACTGGATCTGGTCAATGCAGATCCTGTCAGACTACCACCTGTGATCATGATCTCGATCGATACCATCATCGACTGGTATAAGCTCTATGATGATAACGATTATAAGCCACTGACAGACTTTGGCTATCAGGTAGATCCACCATGTCTCATGGAGCACTTAGGTGCTGGATCACTGATGAGAGACGAAGTACATGAGCAGTTTCACAACATGTTCTACATCGATCTCTTTAACCATGTCCCGATTACCGTATCCGCTACAGCGACGATGGTGTCTGAGTCTAAGCATGCTGAACGTATGATGCTACTCATGTACCCAGAGGATGCACGTAACGTACAGACAGACTTTAACCGCTACACGGATATCCACACTGCCAAGTATCGCTTAGCAGATGTGCACCGTATCAGGACAACTCTCCCACGCTGCTCGATGCATAGTCAAATCGCTATCGAGAAGAGCATGCTGTCAATGAAGTACATCCTAGATGCCTATTGCGACTTCATCATTGCACTCATCCGTGAGCATTACGTAGAGCGCAGGCAAGATGGTGATCGCTGTATCGTCTATCAAGCATTCAGGTTGTTTCTGGATCAACTCTATATCAGAGTCAAAGCTGCATTCCCTGACCTAAAGGTCGCTCAGTATAAGTCAGGTGAGGACTATGACAACCTCATCGCTGTGGATATCTCACTCACGACGAAGAAGTCAGCAGGTACTGCAGTCGATGTGCCTAACCTCATTGCAGTCATTGACGGTGATCTCAAGAAGTCAGTATGTTCAGTCAGACAGTCTGTAGGTAGACCACGTGATCAAGGTGACGTGACACCGCGGTATGTACGTACGGTGTGTATGGATTGGGAGAAACATATCTTCTATTGGAAGCGAGGTCAGATCAATACGGCTCAGTATATCCGTAAGGAGCATGTCTGTGACTACGGCTTAATCGGTAAGCCAAAGCATACCCTGTAAACCTCACTGGTGGCCTTACGGCCACCAGTGAGTCAGCGTGTATACTCGGCTTACTTTTTTTCAGTCTTAAGGCCCGTATGAGTCGCCTCAAGACCGAGCTGCTGGTTCTTGACGTTGAAGAGACTGCGCTCACGGCTGGCTGCCATCAGCATCTCAGCATGGGGTAAAGTCAACTTCTCAAACTCTACCCAGCTGACTCCGAAGTTAGCGAGCACCTTAGATTCTTCATACTGAATCATGCGGCGATACCGACGACCCGTACGCGCAGTATCCTCATTGGGGTGTACCAGAAACAGTGCAATGGGACTGACATCTTCCTGCGTATGATCAAAGATACCCATCGTAGTCTGATAGGTCGCTCTGAGCAATGTCTGAGCTTCGATGTTGGTGACTACGCGTTCATCCTTCTCGTAGCGATCCAAAGCATCAAACAGGCGATGGTCCTTAGGGAGTCCATCATGCATTGGCATTTCACGGAAGTTGGCATTACACACATGGTTGTAGTCATCGTGTAATACCTCCCACCGCATTGTCAGTACCTTACGACCGTTCTGGTCTACCCCTTCGCTTTCGCTCGCGCGTGCTCGAGTAGGGTAAAAACCAAAGAGAGGATGTCGATCGGTACGATCTTCTGCCGACTCTCATCCTGCTTGTCCGTTGGCATATCCGGCAGCTCAGGATCCACAGCCACTGCAGTGACACTGATCGATGTCGTACCGATGTATTTCACGATACCGACATAAATCGACTCACTGAGCTTGGTGTCATTACGCGCATCGCACAGGATGAATTCGATATCTTCTTCAGACTCGATGTGCGCGGTACGACCGTCCTTGGTGACGCGCATGCTGCGCACCCATGGAGACAGTGAGCGCAGATGTGCCATACGGCTGTGACGACGGATAGACTCTTGACGAGAACCATCCTCACGCTCTTGAGTCAGACTGGCAGCCAATGCCATCTTCATCGATGCCAGCCAGGCATCCGTAGAGCGGATCATCGAAGCCATATTCGGTGCATCCAGCACCAGCGTCAGTGAGGGGTTCACCACCACTTCAGCATTGTGCACACGATGCTTACTGACATGTTCCTGATACTCCAGGATCTTCTCCACGGGAGTAGACCAGCGACGACGAGAGGCCATGTGGTTCACCTGCCACTCATCGATACGTGCAAAATCATGGAGCACACTGCGATAGAGGTTCAACATCTCGGGCACCAGGCTACCACCGCCACCGGTGATGGGGCGCAGCTCAGTAGGACGCACGTACGGGAAGCCATTCGGATAACTGGCATGTGCTACATACGCCAGCAGGATCGGAATGTCAAAGTAGTCGATGTACTTATCGACCACTTCACCCGCACTACGACTACCATCCATCTTTTTGGCTTCTTCGTCATAGATACTGCACGTCGTGATGAAGCGCAGTGCGAAGTTCTTCAGCCGCTCCATGAGGTACACGGAGTAGTTGCTGAATGCTACACCATAGTGATCCCAGCCGAACATCCGACGATGCTCGTTGAGTTCCTCATCGAGCAGGTTCCAGTCTGCCTCCAGAGGAGGCGTCACAGTGATCCAGAACCCAGATTGCCACAGAGGGAAGTTCTCGGTACTGCCACCACCGATGGCGATACGTGCCAAGCGACGAGCCTTCTCACCGGTGAGCACTTCACCATGATCGATCTTCTCGATGTTCCAGTAGTTGGCATAGGCCAGATTGGCAGTACCATACTCCTGACGCCACTGAGCCTTCTTGTTCTGCAGGGGTTCGACGTAGTAGTCACCGAACGGCACGGTGCTGTTATGCGCATCGAACGTAGCCTGCACCCAGTCACTATCAGGGTGAGTCGATTTGTCAGCGTTGTTACTCAACACAGCGCTGATGTTCTGCAACGTACTGCGAGACTCACCTTGGTTCATACCGCTCCAGACAAGCATCGGAGGATCATCACCCGTACGTGCGCTGACCGCAGGCGGTACAGTGACCTTGATCTTCTTGTCTTCGACTACCGGAGCAGCTTCTTGTTTCACTTCCACCACACCGGCACCGGAGAGTTCATCCAACAGAAAGTCAACGCTCTCTGCCGATGCCGGCTCAGGTGTCACGGGAGTGGTATCCTGGGACGTATTGATGGTATCGTCGTTCATTGTGCGAGTCCTCGTGCTTGGGTGATGGCCGGGATAGAGTTCAGGTTGGACAAGATAGCCTTCAGATCCATCCGGTCACTGGCTACCAGGTTGTATTGCTCCACCGCTTCGGTGTAGCGTTGCTTGATCAGTGCTTGCCTGAGTTCAGGCTTCAGCACTTCGAGTTCAGCGAGGTTATTGCCGATGATCTTCTGATCGGCAGTGAGCACCCAGACTGCCAGCTCAGCGAGTAGTGGTGTCAGCGTGTTCTCGATACCGTCCAGGCAGTTGCTCAGCTGGATGTGCAAGTTACGAGCCAGTTCCATGTCCTCGACCTGGATCGGACCACTACGGCCAACCACTGGCGAAAAGACACCATTGAGCGTAGACACCCAGTTGGCGATGTCGCGATTCAGAATGCCCAACATGTTGTTGATACCGCTGGCGAACTCACTGCCGGTGAGCTTGGCCACGGTATGCATGTGAAATGCAGTACCACTGCGGGAGAGTTCATTCACGTATGCCTGCAGGAGTTTGATACCTGCACCATGCACCGTAGTGAGGTCCTCCCAGGTGGGTTTGTTCTCGCTGAGCTTAAAGGTCTTGATGTCGATATCAGGACTGTCACGAAAGTCGAAATCTTCTGCCGAATACTTGGCAGTTGTGTTGTGCTGCCGGATACCGGTCTTATTGGTCTTACTCTTACGACGGCGAACTGCCATGTTGCTTCTCCTTATGAGGACACACAATGAACGATGATTACCAGCAAGAACGCGAGGACGAGGCTATCGCTGAAGAAGAGTTCAGACAAGATAACCAACGCCTGTGCGATCCGTTTCAATTCCTGATGCTATACACTACGCCTGAGCGAGCAGAACTTTTAACGAGTGCGTATAATACGCTATTGAAGTTAGGTTATGACGCAATTGTCGATGAGACACTCACGCTGGTGAGAGAGTCAGACAATATGACTCCAGATATGGTACTGTCTGGATTCAATAGTCTAGTCTCTTATGTACAGCACGATGCTGTCAGTAAGCATGGTATTACCCTCAAGCCGAATACGCCTATTGAGATCCACGATCAGCTCTTACAAGGTATCGTGCTCTTAGCTGACTACGATGATGTAGAACAGCTGATGACATCCTTCGAGATGTCCATCATGGCGGATCCCATTGATGTCTTTACCGATCTCCTGGAAGAAGTCCTCAATGAGGATCTCGCAGATGAGATCGCGCTACATATCGCCGGTCTCTCTACCGCTTTCTTACCCGCTATCAAGAAGTACCTCTTAGGCATTCTTGAAGACAGAGAGGATAACGACATGCACGCTACCATGGCAATCACTGACGACATGTTACTCAAGCTCAGGAAACAAGCTGAGGTCGCAGATAGCTCACTGAACATCCAGATGCCGACACTCATGGGCCATATCATGCCCCCTAACCTAGAGTACCGGTATTACATCACTGAGCTGGCCTATCGCCATCACGGTGAAAGAGATATGCGTACCATCGCAGCTGACATGCTGATGGCATGCACCGTATGTGCTGAACAACCAGGAGATCCACTGAAGCTCATCTCTGAATACCTCATCGATTTTACTGACGATGTCAATCGTCAGGTAGAGATCATGAATCGAGTAAAAGCCATTCTGGGGGAATTAGCAATTGAACCTAAATGAATTCTACTGCAGAGCCATGCGTGATGGCGCATGGAAAGATCCTGCATGGGTGCTCTCAGCGTTCTGCCTTAAACGTGAACCACCGGATAAGTGGCAGACCGATAAGAAGCCATACCGAATCGTCATGCAAGCTGATGGCTACTACTTCGTATCGCCTGAAGCTGATCAGCAGTTAATCAAGATCGATGACACCGATCCATCTGCCCCGTTGGTACCCAGACGCTATCCGCTCACTGTCCCTAAGGGATACGTGGTGAATTGGTTAGAAGGCGGTGAAACCGATGCAGAAGCGCTGTTAGCCAACTATATCCTGCTGATCGGACCATTCGGTTCAAAGATCCCCTACATGAAGGGCGAGATCAAACCAAAGAACATCGAGAAGATCGTGGTCGCTAATCGGGCAGAGTATCCGAATGACGATCCGGAGAATTTCGTCGACAGAGATCCAACTAAGTTCTACATCGATGAGTTCAAGACATATACCAGAGCCGTTGACTATGTGTGTAATTTCAACCATATCTTTGTCCCTGGTGGATCCACCAAGATGTTCACCGTACATCCTGACTTCTACGCTTATCGTGAGTCACTACTGAAGGAATATGCCGATCATCTCACAGATCCCATCAAAGCCACTGAGTTCGTCAATAAGCTTCTGAAGTGGGACTATGACAACTGGTTGGCTCACGATGTAGCTCTAGGGTATCTGAAAGTATCCAAGAAGTCACTGGCCATTAATCGCTCTCGTGTGCTACTCACCTTCGGCGGTGAGAAGACACTCGCTAAGCAAGGTGGGATTAACTTTGTCGTATCCTCACTCCTGGATGGATGGGACATCGATAAGGTGGATGTCTACTTTAACGCTCAGCGTCAGGGTAGCTTCTCCCGTGGTGCTGAAACAGTGCTAGGCGGTACCGTGGTGAAGGACATGACGACCCTAGCCGTACATGCTAAGATCACCACAGATGACTGCGGCTCTACCTTAGGTCAAGAGGTGTTATTCACCCAAGAGGTGGAGAAGCCCTGGATTGGCCGTCACTACATCGATGAGCGTACAAAGCAGCCTGTACAGATCACCGATGACAATAAGGTGATGCTATATGGTAAAACGCTTAACATGCGTGTAGCCAAATGGTGCAAGCAGACTCCAGGCACGTGCTTTTGCGCAGTATGCTGCGGTCCTAAGCTCTCCGCTAAGCGTAGTGGTCTAGGAGCATCGATCAACCAGATCGGTAACTTCTTCCTGGAAGTCTATATGGGCGGTGCTCACGTGAAAGAGTTGAAGTCGACTAAGTTCGACATCAAGACCGCCTTTGGCCAGTTCTTCAATCGTAATCAAAGGAAAGCCGCATGACCAACCCCAACAAAGCCGCCACCGGTACGACGGTGGAAATCCCGGTGACTGCACTTGCACAAGACCCGGTGGCATCTCCCACTCCGGCACCCAAAGCAGCTCCCACGCCTACCCAGGCTGCACCTACCGCACCTAAGGCCAATGTGCCTACCCTGCAAGAAGAACTCGCCACGCTGCGTGCCTCGTTGTCCAGCCAAGTCGAGTCCTACCTGCAAACCATCGACAGTGCCGCTAAGCGGCTCTCCAACGGTCCGGATGGCGTGGCCATGACCATGGTTGAAATCCACCAGACCCACGCGAAGATCTTCCGTGCACTGCAGTCGCTCTTCATCAACACGTCTGACTCCGAGTTCAGCGCCGCCATGTACAGTCTCCTGTCGGTCGTACTCGAGAACAGTCTCGATGAAAACGGTGGCATGCACCCCAAGCGTATCTTCGCTGGTATCGGCTACCAAGACAAGACCAAGGCACTGGTCTGGATCAACGGTAAGACCGATGCTGACCGTGAGTGGTTCTGCGGTATCATCACTGCATTGCTCGTGGCAATCGAACGTGGTGGCAAGGGCATCTCCCAAACCCGTACCGATGCACTCACTGCTCAAACCTCCATCCGCAACGCTGACAAGGGCACTCGCCTGGTCGAGTGGATGAAGCGCTGCAACGCACTGAAGCCGGCATGATCCTCAGCGGTGGGCGTAAGCCCACCGCTGAGTCACTTTGCGTTTCGGTACACGGCTGAGCGCAGCTTAGTGATCTCCGCTTTATCGGTGATAAACCGCTTCACCGGAAATGGGAAGTTCTTCATGGCTTCACTGGCCGTCATACTCCCATCATGCTCCACATCGATCTTGACAAACTTCATATGCACGGCATCGTAGTCTCGGGTATGCTCACCGGACATGAGCGGCATATCGATCTCGTATGAAATATTAGCCGCTTCCACATCTACTTTCATACGAGTGAAGTAGAGCACGTTACCGCATTGACGCGCCATCATGTTAAACGCACTGAATCCCTCATTGCGTTCGGTATGTACCTCTGTTTCCAGCTTAGAGGCTTGTAGACCAGTACCACCACCATTGTAGTCGCACTTAAAGCGCATGATGTATCTGCTACATCCTGACACTGTAGTCGTGCGTCTGATACCGACCGTCATGCCGTTAGCCCAGATTTGTACTTGAGCGAAGTCATAACAGTCACACACCTTCACTGTGATATCGTTGATGACGACTTCAAACGCGCTATCTTCACGCCGGGTAGTCGGTGGTAGAAAGTACGCCATCATTGTTGGAAATACCTGATCGCCTTCTGGCAGTAGCTCAGCCCAGAAGCTCAGTTCAATCTCACGTTGTTCTGACTCAGCTGCTCTGGTCAGTCCATTACCCAGGATACGTCCCATCATTCTACCTCAAAAGTCTGCATCGTCGTTAAACACCACAGATTCACTCGCCATACACTTAGGCGGGTCTGTGAGCTTATGGGAGTGCATAGCACCATATCCCACATCATCGAGTACACCGCTGACATAGCGCTGATCTTTACGGTACTGATTCATCCATAGCAAAACGAGTAAGTCCATCTTGTTCTGAATCTCACCTTCCAGCTTATGCTTACCGCGCATAAGAGACAGCGCGATATTGCCTGTCTTCTTATCTGTTTCGATGTGCTGATAGATCTCGACATCGACCACATCATCGATGGTACGACACCCCTCTAGTTTGCCCAAACCATTCACGTTCTGTACCAGTAGACCAGTGTTATACTCCATGGCATCGCGCGCTGATGAGTTCATCTGGTGTGGAGACCAGATCAGACAATCTCGCATCTTGTAATACGCACGGATACGCGTGTAGAAGACCTTGACATCTTCACCGATCACCTGCGAGAGATGACACCCTGTTTTAGGCACCTTGAAGAGATAGTCAAAGAACGTAGCCACCAGGTGACATCCTTCTTTCTCTAAGTTCTCAGTGAAGTTAAAGATATCCTCATACGTCCAGGAGAGTGGGTTCTGATGGTGTAGTACCACATGCCACCCTAAGTTACGGAAGTATTGTACCACCAGATGAGACATCTCGTCCTCACTGATGGACATATGGTCTAACGTCAATGGCTGACGTGTCTCATTCTCCACGATACCGGCATAGAGCATGAAGATCAACGCACTGAGATCTTGCTCGAATGTCACAAACACTAAAGTAGGATGTCTACCCTCAGCGACTGGAAACGGTGCGTTGTACTTAGGCAACTGCCTGAAGATGTTTACAATCAGTCCAGACTTGTAATTGAACTTCATGGCGATGTTAATGATGAACTCACCCATCCGTGGTCCACCACGTAGCATGGTGTTGACACACTGATATCCGGTCTTTAGCACCATGTTACCGGTACGCTTCTGTCTGTCCTTCTTTAGTAACTCAGTGATCTGCTGTGTGACCGCTTCTACATCACCACCGAACTTTAACGTACCTTGACTGTTAGCGTCACCTAACTCGTACTTAGACGCCATATACGGACTGAATGTCTCTACGATCTGTGCTGAGAACTCACGTGCATTAATCGTAGATGTTTCATAACTGGCTTTACGGTACAGCTCTTTGAGCTTCTTGACTAGCTCAGCGACTGTGACAGTATTCTCCAACTCTCTAGCCAACGTGGTTTGAGTATGCTGCAGATATACCTTATCCTCATCTGGCTTTAATTCCACGATCTGACATACCGCAGTTTTAATCCATGGTTCATATTGAGCCACCTGCTCTAACTGAATCATGAAGTCTACCTGTGGAATTTCCACACGTTCTTCCAGTCGATCAATTAGCCAGGAGATCATGAGTTTTAAACGCACGATGGTGTTTCTTTCTGTGACGACACCTAATGCTTCATCTGGCTCAGTGATGTATTCTAATGCTTCTCTTGCAATGTCAGTATGCTTGGTAAAATACCCTAGCAGATAATCCGCGTACAGCAGTGTAATAATGCGTACAGCGGTGAGTTTCTCATTGTTATCATACGCGCTCATAATAGGCTATGCCTCTCTATCTTTTGTATTTCAATTTTTAAATTGGAGAGTCAGCATGGTTGCCAGGAACAGGCAATACACGGATTCTGAAGTTCGTTACGCAGCGGACCATACTGACCGTAATAAGTCAGGCACCACCGACATCAATACGGGGTTCATCATTTTACCTCCATGGGTAGCCGACAAGATCGAGCTCGCTGGTGGTGATCTGGTGGACTTCTTCTACGGTGTGGATACCGTAGGCATCAGCGACGTATGCCCTCAGCAGAACACGATTGGGTGGTATCCCACTCGCAAAATGAACGATCTACAGCCCAGCATGGTCAGACTATCATCCGATGGGGATGGCACTGAGGACATCTCCTACAGCGACGGTACCGCCGCACGTGTTCAGGAGAACAAGGAGCGTATCGTAAACCGAGTGAGAAAGTATCTCTCGGAGGAAGATGTCGCGGATATTGGATTCTTCCATTATCTCTTCTCCGATGCATTGCACCAAGTCAATCCTCTATCAGGTCTGTGCTCAGAATATGAATACGAGGCACTGATGCCGATTCGTAACAAATATATGACAGACACAACTGCCGATGGGCGGTATTGTACCTTTGGCCAAGTGCGCGTGTTTAATGACCCTGAATCTCTCAACGGTGATCTGACTGGTATTCCGGTCACGAATATGTTTTCCTATGACGTGATCGAGGGAGGTTATTACACGAGTCAATGTGGTTTGGGTTTTGAGTATCATAAGGCCAAGGGAGTATCTCTCGATGGCATTTGTAAATACGCCTACGACCGAATTACCAATATCTGCGAGAATATCCCGCAGCGGGTATGCCGATCTGGCGATGTGGTAAAGGTATATGGCGATAAAGGTTCTATCGTGTGTGTACCAGATATTGCTACAGTATCAAATGTAGCATATATGTCGTCGCGATTCTCGGCGGATGACAAGGGTCAATCCGCTGAGCAACTCTCCAGTGCGAAAGAGCGTATGCTCGCACTGATTGAGAAAATCGTGGCTGAGCGTCGCCGCTGGGTGGGCACGCACGGCGCGGCTCGTGATGGATTACTGGTGTTGTACACCAGACAACTTTAACGAATAAAGGACAGACATGTCAAACAACACCATCGACAGCTGGAATCAGGCTGTCACCAACCGCAAGGTCGCCATGCTGTTTGACAGCACGCGCGACATGGGCCGGTCCGATACCCGCACGGCGATGCAGTTGAGCGCCGAATCTGCCACCGCGCTGTACAAGGCCGCTGCGCCAAGTGCCGAAGCAGCAGCGATGCTGACTCGTACTCTGGAAAACGCCACCCGCGTCGTGGACTCGGCTGTTGCCGGCTGGAACACCAGCGTCAACGACCTGCACAGCTTTGAAGCCCTGATGAACATCAGCGCCGAATCGTCGGCTCGGATGCCCACCGAAGCACGTGAACATCTGCATCGCCGTGCCAAGATCACTGCTGACCAAAAAGCTCATGCCGCTCAAGCGCTGGTGATGGCCTCCAACCCCATCCCGTACATCATGGCCACCGAATCGGCTCAAGCCCTGCGCTCCCGCCATGCCGGCCAGGCTGGTGTGCAAATTCAGCATGGCTATCATGACCGCACCCTGGCCAACCTGCTGAACGGCCGCCTGCGCAACCAGGATCCCAACATGGTTCTGTCGGCTGAAAACTTCAGCGATACGCCGACCATGTCGCTGCTGGCCCGCTATGCCGTGGTGTACCACACAGCTGCTCAGCGCCAAGAAGCCGCTGTCGAAGCCGCCTATCCGACGCTATTGCTGCCGATCGACCAGCTGGGCGTGCACATGACCGTGCGTTTGGTCACTGCCATTGCCAACGCTCGTCATAGCATCGATGGTTCGCGATTCAACCTGAACCGTGAAAACGTCCTGAATGCCATGGTGTACCCGGAGAACTTCCAGGCCAGCCAGACCAAAGCCATTCCGATGTACCTGCCGGGCAACGCCGCCAACGCTGCTCGCTTCGTTGATCCGACGCTGTTCACTCCGATCGAAGTCAACTACGACCGCATGCCCTACAGCGGCCTGACGCCGGCTGAAATCGCCAGCAACCTCTACAAGTCCAACTTGCTGAAGTTCGGCGAAGAACACAATATCATCGGCCTGTCCCAGCCGCAGCAAGCTGTCAACGGCGGTCAGCGTAACTTCACCGATTCGTTGAACCCGGCTGCCAACCTGTTGAACATCGGCATCACCTTCTGGGATCCGACTGCACCGACCGACAAGACCAAGGCCGAGTCCTACATCTTCAACGTCTCCGAGATCTCCTCGGCATTCGCTACCGAAGCGTTCGACGGCGATACCCGCATGGTGCAGTTCAACTTCAACTCGAAGAACCTGCTCCTGACTCCGAAGAACATCTTCGAGTACGACAAGGACGGCAACCGCATCCAGGCTTCCGCCAACAAGGCTGCCACTCCGCGTCTGAATGCCCTGATCGCTTCTGGCACCACTGCAGCCACTCCGAACCTGGATGATGACCTGCGCATCGAGTTCGGCTTCACTGCCAACGGCACTCTGAACCTGACCACCGGCGCGGTGACGATGAGTGCCACCAAGATCGTCGTCAAGGGCGTGACTGGCAACAACCCGCTGAAACCGCATCGCTTCAGCGAGACCGATCCGGAATACGTGGATTGTGTGACTTACATGTCCGCTGCCACGGCCATGGGCTACTCGTTGGACCTGACCTTCGAGAATCTGAATGCTCGTGAATATGGCACACGGATCGACTCGGTGGACATGCGTCACTTCGTCGAAGTCAACACCCATCCGCCGATCACGGCCGTGGGTCCGGTGATGGGTCAGCAAGAAGGCATTCAGCCCGATCGCATCCAGAACCTGCAATTCCACGCATACGCACTGCAATCCGGCCGAGGCATCGAGCACATCTTCAATCACCTCAAGCAGGCTGATCTGAAGTATCGTGGCGAAGTCCGTCTGGAAATGACGCCGTCGACGACCCTGGGCGTGGCTTCGTACAACGTCAATACCTTCTATCGTCAGTTCAGCGCCGATGCCGAAGCGATGACCTCTGGTACGACCAACTCGGATGTGGTGCCGAACTTCCGTGACTTCCTGTCCAACCTGGTCCTGCGCTGGGCGGCTGAAGCGGATACCGAGTCCCGTCTGCAGATCTGGCGTGAAACGTGCTACGGCGGTCAAGCTCCGGCTCCGACTGTGCTGTTCATCATCGATCCGATCCTGAACCCGTACATGTTCACTCCGGGTGACACGCGTCTCTTGGGCGATCGCTATCCGTTCCTGGTCCATCAGACCTACAATGCCAAGTTCCGTGGCAAGATCGTCATGCTGTGGGTCGATCCGACCAACAACAGCACCGGCGGTCCGAACATGATGAACCACGGCAACACCCTGTCCAAAGCCGAAGTGATCCTGAAGCTGCCGACATGGCGTGAAGGCGGTACCCAACTCGAACTGGGCCTGGCTCAGTGCTACCGTCACGTGGCTCACCTGCCGCTGGGTGCCGAGTTGACCGTCACCGGTATCGACGCACTGCTGACCACCAAGGTCTCCCGTGCAGTCAATATCGAGGGTATGGTAGAAACTCACCCGAACCCGTAACGCCAGCTATACGCTCCATATACCAGCGCCGGGCAATGCCCGGCGCTGGTAATCATTTATTAAGACCATATCACCTATATGAGCACGATAGGAGAAAAATCTGTGGCAGACTTTGGTAAAGTAGTCCCGAAGATCTATACCGGGACATTGTCAGTAAATCAACTCACTGGCGTGGTTGAGCGTAATCACTACATCAACCAAACAGCTAAGACTGTGTATATGCGTAATCGGCAGGGTATGGTCCTGCCGGTTGCACCTAAGCACAACCACTTAGCGACCAATACAGATACATCGGGCTTAATCCTGTCAAAATCTTGGCAGGTAAATGGCAAAGAGGCATCGGAGACATTCTTCAATTCCTTAATGCATGATAATGCCGTTCCAGACGAGATTAGAGATCTTGCTAGAAACGGTGCCCTAACAGGCTGCTATAATGGCTACTTGTTTACTGTGAATTACCTGTTGACCAGCGCTGAGTTGAAAACATTCAGTAACGTGTATGTCGATGGTTTTGATTTAGTCTTAGCTAACTCTGTACAGGAGTTAGGAGACCATCCGTATATGAACGCTGGGCGATTGGCTCTCATTGAAGAGCATAATCAGTCAGGTATGTTCATGTCCTCTATCCGCATCAGGTGTGCTACACGCAGTAATGCGGTGTTTTGGTTAGCATGTCCTAATGGTGCGTTCAGCATCTCAGCAGTATACGAACCATGGTTTAACGAGGATACAGTGCATATCACCTATAAGGGCGCAGAAGATCGTGCTCCTGTGAATGTCGTCTATAGCCTGGACGAAGCTCTGAAGGGTGCTGTGAAGCTGTTTAGAACCAGAGAGGAAGCGTTGCACTTTCTTAATGGCGATACGAATAAAGTTGAGCTTATCGAAGCAGAAAGGCAGTTAAAACAACTCAAGATTGAACACGCAGCCAGAGAAGCTGAGCTGGCGAATACACGTGCTAAGCTGGAACACGAAGCCAAGTTAGAAACCTTAGCGCTGGAACGTAAGAACACACAAAGTAAGGGGGTAGTTGAAACACTGAAAATGGTACCAATTGTAGGTACAATTTTCACCATGGTCGGGGCCTTTCTGGCTGCGATCTTCTAATCAGGAGAGAACCATGCCAATTATGCGCCGCAAAGCATGCAAAAGAGTGAGACCAATTAACCCAGTGATCGCTGAAGGTATTGCGACTACTGAGATTCGTGATGGGATGCTCGCACTCGTCAGTGCATGTTTTAAAGCCGCGTTAAACGATCCAGACGGCTTGCTGTTTGAATCGATTCGAGCATGTGACCCTAGAGATGAGGTACAGAGGGAGGTGTTTAAGAAAGACGGTGGACAGATGTCTATCGAGACCGCTATGACGGATGTGCGGTTAGTGGAGGTCAATCTCCTACATCGCGGTGAACCCATGCGTCCACTCTACGTCAAGATCCTCGGTGTACGTCCTAACAACACCGTGATGATCTCTGGACGGATGAAGTATTTCGCAGCACTCCTAGGTGACAGATGCATCTCCACAAATGTCACCTCTGAGACCACCAGGCTATTCGTACGCTTTTATCGGGCTAAGTTTCAAGTCCATGAGCTATCGATGATGATCTCCATCAACGGCCTATTGAAGGCTGTGCCTATTCCCTGGGCTCAGATCCATAACGACAAGACAGACAAGACCGGTAAGAAAACGTCTACAGGACGTAGAGGCAGAGCAAAGCCGACCATCTTCCTGTACCTGTTGGCTGTATATGGCATCTATGAAGCTTTCCGTCGTGTATGTGGTGCCGCACCGATCTTCACCACAATCCATGACAAGGACAAACACCTATCCCTCACACAAGCAGGTTATGTCCCTGTAGTCTCCAGCCCAGTGAAGAGTAAGAAAGAACTGGAGATCATTGCATGGATCAAGGAAGATGAAGCGACAGTCGATATGTGTAACTGCCTCGCTTCATTGTTCTACACTATGGAATATCGTCCGACTAACACTGATACAATCGAGAAGATCGAGGACAAGACGGTGTGGTTGGTGGTACTGGGCATTATCAACAGTGGCGATGAGTTCTCATACGCTACATTGGCACAAGCCATGAGTAACCACATCGATTCAGTGTATCGGTACTTTGATGCACCGAGTCGTGAGAAGTTCGAGGAGTTTGGTATCTACGTCAATGACACTTATGAGTTATTAGCTCACGTGATGGTGCATACACACGGATGGCTACAAGCCGGTAACTCAAAGATCATCGATGTGACCAATAAGCAGATCTCCGTATTGGCAGAGATTGCCTACTCGGTCACATCCGCTGCATTCCTTTTGAACTTCAAGTATCACCAGATGCGGTTAAAGAGGCAAGATGTCCCCTCTACCGCTGAAGCAGATCGTCTGTGTCGAATGCATATCAAGAGAGGTAAAGCGTTTGACGCAAACAAGTCACCGGCTACACGGTCATTCGTCGTAGTAGGCGATAGACGGTTGCCTACAATGGTGACACTGGTAGATCCCACCAGACAGGGATCCAGCTCCAGTAAGACGATCACCTATTCACCGTCAGATGCAGCGCATGGATCATTGCTGTACTGCATGCAAACTAACAAGTGCCCAACGAGCTCACCGTTTGGCCGTGCAGCACTGAACCCCTTCACAAAGAGTCACAGAGGCTTACTCATGCCACCTGATGACCTGGAAGCGTACGAAGCACTGAATGACGCCCTGAGCAGAAAACTGTAAGAGAAAGGAGAGCGTGTGAGCTACTATGGCCAAAGTGGCGGTGATAACCGTCGCTACGACAATCGAAGTAAATTCGATCAGCAGTATGAATACCTCATGCGGGAGATGAACCGCTATCGCACATGGGACGAAGTCGTCGTACAGCAGCAGCGTCCAAATAACCAGTATCTGGACGACATGGACCGGTTCATCCGTTGGGCAGTGCAAGAACTGCCTAGCTACTATGCCAACCTGAACCTGAACAAGCTGGTGGACGTACTCACTGCGGTCATGGAAGACCGTGATCTGGGTCGTACTGGATGCGCATTGAGTGTCTTCTTTGCAGGCGCATACCGACTGAAGCTGGAGAACGGCTACAGTGATCGCCAAGCGTTTGAAGAAGGCTTCATGTTCTTCGCTGCATGGTTCATTGTGGTCAGTCGCTGGAACATGCGCGACATGTCACGTGACGATGTCCGTGAGATGGAAGATCAGGCAGCACACTTCTCATACCTCATCGGTGAACGTCGCCAAAGTAACAATAGCGGTGGCAGATACAGCACCGGCGGTAATAGCAACAACGGAGGATTCGATCCAGCCATGGCACAGCAGCGTAACCGTGGGTACGGTGAGCACATTGCAGCGATGCGTGAACGCGATCAGCCGGCGTATGTGCCACCTGCTAACCTCGTGCAACAGACGCAGACGCATCGTACACATCAAACACAACACAACCAGCAGACCAGTCAACCGCAGCCTGCACCCCAAGTACCCCAAGGAGTACCACACATGACGTTCGAGCCACTCTCCAGCACTAACTGGAGCATCAAGAAGCTCCCACATCCCCCGTTCTGGTATGGCAATGCCGTATCTGCAAACATCAATAGCGAGGGCACCATTACCATGACACCTGCATCTCTGGCATTGCCTGCTGTGACTAAGTCCATTCTGCGCTTGGGCGAAACACCCAGCTTCGGCGAAGGGCCGGCGTATGATGTCTCGGCGCTGGTAGCAGTGGCAGGATTCAAGGACCGCATTGCCAGTGCACAGCCGCCTCGGGATATGTACACCAAGCCGTATGACTATATCACGGCGTCCTACGGCAAGCCAGGTACGCTGATGGTCTCTCTGCGTGCCAATCACACTGAGATCTTTGGCGAGTATCAGACAGTCAAGGATGCATTGGCTCAAGCACGTGCGTACTTCCACAAGGATGGCAACACGGTGGTGGATATGGTGCAGTATCTGCGTCAAGCACGCCTGGCTGGGAACGCGGCTGTTCATCTGCCGCATGCCTATTACTGGCATATCAACAACGTAGCATCTGAAACGTTCCGCATGATGACGGAAGTCATGATGGGGATCGATCCCTACACCCTGCGTTTGGGATGCTTTGCACCTACTGGCAAACCGGAAGACGACGAGGATCTCGTCAGCTTCCTGTCGTATCTGCATGAGCTGGTTGGCTCCACCTATGGTGATATCATCCTCGGTGAGAAGTTCTCGAAAATCTTTGCTGAAATGATGTTCCCCACAAACAGCGCCATGTCGGCAGCAGCATCGGAAGCCAACAAGGAACTGGGCGAAGACAATGTGCTGATGATCAACACCATCGAGCGCTATGCCTACAGCAACAGCGTTGATCTGCTGAGTGATTTACGTTGTGTGAAGTGGGCGCCTGTGGCAGGTCAAGACTCGCCGTACGGTTATGCTCCTAGTCGTATTGATCGTACCATCACTCCAGCACTGTACGAGATGATGGAAGGCGTACTCAACACACATCCCACAGCAACCGTGCCGATGGCCACCATCAACTTCGGCTATGGCAAGATGTTGGTCACACGCTCGCTGATTGACGGCGGTATCGTAGCCAAGTGGTCTTCCTTCGTCGGTTAACGTGATGTGGTGGGCGTACGCCCACCACAATAGAGAAAGGACCTATATGCTGGAGTGCATTGTCATCCAGGAAACCAGAGATCACGAGATCTACCGTCCTGGTCGCTATCTGGTGCTCACACCCGCTACGCTGGTGTTTTCACCTCACTATCACCCTGATAAAGATGCCATCGTACTGGAGGTGCACAGCGACAATGTGTGGGTGATCGGCACTGTTGCCCAACTCAATGTTGTTGAACTCCTACCGTACGCACCGTACCAACCACCGCAGTTCGCCATCGAGAAGGAGTGATCATGGAGCCAACATACGTTATCAGTAATCCTGGTGAATATCAGTTCAATGCACCGACGACGGTGATGTTGGCTGAGAACTTCCCTGAGGATGATCTGAGTTCGGTGTACATTCAGATCGACAGCCAGAGTGTGTACCTGCAGATGTCGCAGGCGCAGCGTATGGCAGTGAATGTCAAGTACGGGCCGTACGCTTGCTGGTAATACCGATCTGATCCATGGGGCCTTACGGCCCCATGGATCAGTTATGTCGGCGAAGCAAAGATGCTAAGCAGATCAACCAATGGTGAGAGGATGGTGGTCACTACCCCACCTTCCAATGGAGCGCCATACAGTGCAGCATTGATGATGACTCCAAGAGTGAACAACAGCACGATGGAACAGATGGTGCCTACAATTACCATCTGGATGGTGTCGCGCACAGTCCATGGAGGTGGACCGTCGCGTAGACGCGTACGACGACGCTTAACCATAGTTGTCTCTTTCTTTTAGTTAGTCTCCTGAGGCGTGGTGTTGCTGAGTTTCTTCCTCAGTAACATGATACGTGCGATATTCACCGCACAGGCATCGAGCGCATGCTCGGATAGGCCAGTTACGTCAAACGTGTAATCTAACTCACGTAATGCCGTAACGACCCCTTCAGAAATACCATCTTTGTTCTTAGTAGATGCCCCTACAGCCACCTTCACTTCACTGGGGCTAATCCACTTCACGTATACGTCAGGATGTAGTACGCGCATGAGGCTGGTGTACATGCCGATAGATAGCGTCAGGGGTATCACTGCACCTGGCATCTTGCTATTGGCGAATGCACCTTCAGTGGATGCGACATCTACTCTTTTTTTGTCCATGAACGACTGTAGGCCATCTTGCAACTTAGCTAACCTAGCGATTCGATCATCATGTATGGTGCGAATGCGCTTATCTAGACCAGAGACAGCTCTGAGTGTAGTCGATTCAGCATAGATGACTTTACTGTAGTCTGATGAGCATAGCATGTATGATACGCCCATCAGTCGACTGCCTGGATCAATCGCTACACATCCGCGTAGATCGTCAGATTCCATTCGCCACCACACTGGGTGGGTTAGCATAGTTGAACACCGGCTCTTCAATGGAGGAGCTGAAGTCAAAGGTGAAGCGATCCTTCACGACAGCGTCGTAATGGTAGTAGACGTAGGCGAATACGGTAGCTTGGATGATCTCTTTCATCATCACACTACCACCGTTAGCTGTCGGTACAGCGACGACCTTATCCATACCACCGACGATAGCGATGTCGTTGAAGAACGCTTCTTCTTCGCTATCTACCAGCATACGGCTGGCGTTGAGGAGTTCATCCCTCAGGAACTCAGTCCATTCGATCGTACGTACCACGTTACTGGCGATGAACTCGTTATTGATCACATTGACACCGGTGTTACTCAGTGTACGACCGACTGGATCAAAGTCAGATGCTGACGGTGTCCAGGGTACAGGTGCGGTCGCTACACCGTCCACGATGGTGTAGTACTCAGTGGTCGGTGCAAACGTAGCTGGTGGCAGACGGCATGCGTAGTAGGCCCAGCAGTCTACTCCACGTGGAGATTCACGACGTCTCAAGCCAAACATCGTACGTTCAGCTTCAGTCAGATCGTTATCCACGGGTCTGACCACAAAGGGCCGTTGTCTGAACGGTGCTGTATCCGTGGACATGTGTAGCTTAGGGATGGTCTTTGGTACACCAGATGGACCGACATGCACATCCATATCACCCAGGCCAATGCAGTAGTAGCCAATGCGCGGGTACTCATACGGACCGTTATTGATACCTGGCAGAATGTTGTACTTCTGGTTCAACGTACTGTACGGCAACTCTTCAAACGGAGCACCGTTGATTGAGGCATTGATGATACCAAGCGATACCGCAGTACGGATGGCTGGCTCCATAATCGTCTCCTATAACGAGATATAAAATTTAAGTAGGTGGGTATACCAGATCATTTACCGAACGAGTAGTAATAACATCCGGTAATGAGGGTCGCGTTTCCCGTACAGGATACGCACACAGACCGTTCTGTTTCATGTAGCGATAGACGCGATCAGTTGACCAATCGGACATATCTGGACCAATGATCGAGGTATCGCTCTCAAAGTTCACACCCATATCGACCACACCATCATCCGTACCAGGATGAGGATCACCATAGAACTTAGGTCCGAAGTCTACCTTCACCGAGTCGTAGTCATGTGCTCGGTGATGTGCGTCATTGAACTGGATGCGATACAGCGCACTGGCGTAGTCCATACTGGCATGATGCTTGATTTCAAAGTCAAAGCCATCGTAGTAGGCGCCAGCATACTCCTCGATACGTGTAGCCTCATGTCTAGGATGCACAAAGCACAGTGGTACAATATCTACCCCAGTATACTCATCGATGAACTGGATGGTGTACGATGACAACTGCTTCAGGATAGCCAGCATCGCCTTCTGCACTTGACGCATGTCGATGACGTTGTTCTTATCCAGTCCACTACCTGCGGTAAAGATTGTCTCATATAGAGACTGCCAATCACCTAGGTCATCTGTCTCACTTAACGTGATCCCGTTTTCACTGAACCAATCGCTAAAGAGCGTAGGCGTACTGACAAAGACACAATCGGTATCGCAGTACCACTTCAGTACAGCAGCTTGAGCATGTGCTCGCTTCTTACTGCTATGATACTGAGCGACACGATTAAATTGCTCATTGGCAGATACGAAGATGTCGTAGCACTGCTTGTAAAACCCCTCTACTGAGATCTGCACATTGATCTGAGGTACAGTATCCAGAATAGCGATATCTGCAGCAGTCATCTTACTCCCACGCATCTCAGCTAGCACCTGCTCCTGAGTACGCGTAGGCGCACGTACGACACGCTGCACAAAGACGTCATGGACGTAGTCTACTGTAGCATTCTGACTACGGCAGAAGGCATACCACATGAGGACAAATGCCTTATTAGCAGGCAGATAGAACGTATCCCCAGTGAGCGCATGACTGATAGGCACGTAGGCCGTATAGTAGCCAGTCGTGCTTTTATGTGCCCATTCAGCAAAGAGAATGTCAGCGAGCTTATAGGGCTGACTACTCGATGTATCAATCATGGCAGATTCCAGCACCTTAGTTGGCATACTGGCAGATCTGACGTTCTGTAATGTCCCTAGAGTAGGAGGATAGTACCACGGTCTGAGCCGCTCATTAGCCGGTGCTAACGGGTCTTCTAAGCGCATTAGCGTGTCTAAGCTACGCGGCATCACAGCCGCAGCTGACTTAATTGGGTTTAACGGTAATCGCAGATACCCCACGTCTGGATCCAGTGCATCTGGCTGATTCTCCAGAAAGTGAGCCATTCTGTATTCGGTAATGGGAATACCCCGTACAGTCAGGAGGTTTTCAATCATCCATTCCAAGGAGTCTTGTAAGCCACAATGCTGTACCAGGTAATCGATATTGCGATACAGCCACAGTTGCTGATATCGAGTTAAGTACGGAATGTATCGATGTAGCTTACCATGAGACGCCAGATAGGCGTAGACGTGGTAGCTATGCGCTTCATTTGTTTTGCATGCTTCTAAGCGCAAGTTCATGATAGCGCCAATCGCAGACATCTGTAGCTGTACTAGATGGATGGACTGACTATAGTCGTGTACTAGGGTGTATTGCCGATTGTAACGTGCATGGTGTTGCGTGAATACCCACTCTTTGATCTTGGAGAATAAGTGTAACTCATGTTCTTCAATGAGTCCCTCAGCTACAGTGAGTAACTCACCATCCTTAGCTTGGAGTACATCCTCCATTTTAGCTGGGTTGATAATGCCATTGATGAGTAACGCGCGTCCTGGCAGTCTAAATAACAGCGCTTCATGTCCAGGTGAACCAAAGGCATAATACTTCTTAGTCGCTCTGTGGATATTCAGTGTCTCTTTACTGAATAGGATCGTTTCCATGGTGTCCATCGACTTGACATAGATCGGTCTATCGATAGGGTGATACTCACCACACAGGTTAAGGTGGTATTTCCATGTTTCAGGACGTGCATCATTGACTGATCCTGACGCTACACTCTCGGTAAACTGATTTAAGAGTTCAGCACTGAGTCCAAGATAGATGGACAATGATCTGGCGAGGGTAATACAATCTCGCTTATACTGCGTATATTTCAAATCCATAAAGACATCTCCTAGGAGTGAATGATGATGGATGCATCAAAGGGTAGTCAGGGTAGCTTCACCCGTGTAGACATTATGAAGATGGTCAAGCAGAATCCCACTGGATCTGCTATGCTGGCTAAACTGACTCAGTCTCAGTTATACGGCAATGAACAAGTCGGCCAGGGTATGGATACACATGCCGCATCTCTGATGGCCATGGAGACAGCCAGACGCCGTGATGACGCGCGTATGGCACTGGACGTCTTCCCGGATGTTAAGTTGGCGGGTGACACACTGGTAGGTCTGATCCTCTCTCCTACCGATGGCGTTACTACCGAATTCAAATACGAGTTCACTGTGGATATTGGACTACCAGCAGCTGAGATTGCTGAGGTGATGAATATCTTCAAAGAGCATCTGGAAGTGGAATTGGATATCCGTCAGATGGCTCACGATATCGTACATCGTGCAATGATTACTGACGGCGCAGCACCTGTGCTGGTATTGCCAGAGAGTTCACTGGATCACTTTCTGAATAACCCAGGTAGTTTGGTATCGGAAAGTGAAAGCGGTATCGATGACCGTACTGCGGTGAAAATGGGTATCGCTAAAGAGATCGGTAAGATCTACAACAGCGATGGTACACCTCGTTCTATGGGTATGCTAGTCGATCCCATGGCGACCTCTACGAACTCCGTGGTCGCTGCACTGGAGTCTGCATTCGGTACCGCTGATCCTGCACCGTATGATCCTTATATGGTGCTCTCAGTGGAGTCCAGCGATGGTGTAGTCAGGGCAGTGCGTAGTAAGAACACACTAATCACTGACAACATCAATGTCGTACGTATGCCGCTGATCTATAAGCGCATTCGTGACATGCAAGCTAAGCAGGTAGAAGAACAGTCTCGTCTGGGCTACACCCGCTTTGATGGGGATGACGCACGTAAGAACTCGAAAGCGTTAAAGATCAGTGATGACAACCTGACCAGTCTCGTATACCGACGTGCGAATGCACCGTCTACTGGGGTGTTTGCAGCACTGAAGTCACCGGAGTATGTCAACCGTAAGACAATCGGTAAGCCACTGATCAAGTTCTGGCCAGTAGAAGCACTGATGGTGCTCACCAGCCCCAGTGATCCCAGGGATCGTACGAACTACATCGGCATTCTAGAACAGGATGGTAATCCAGTCAAGATCAATGACTACTCCGATGGATATGGCGTACTCTCTAGACAGTATGGTGGTATGATGGAGAACAGTGACCAAACCATCTCCACATTGAACCAAGTCGCATCTGCTCGTATGGATGGCTTTAACACCACCAACTCCGAGTACGATAAGCGTCGTATGTTAACATCAGTGTATCGCCAACTCTTTGAAGCTGACTTCAAATCACGCCTACGCCATTCATTGGGTAGTGGTGACTTGAATCTTGGCTCATCGGATGAGCTCTTTGACAATATGCTCTCCAGAGACCTGGCTAACAAGCAAACGCAGTTGCTATTGATTCCAGGATCACTGATCAACTACTTTGCGTTTAACATCGATGAAAACGGCGTAGGCCGTAGTCTCCTGGATGATTCACGTAACATCCTATCCGTACGGACAATGCTATTGGTCTCTGAGATCTTTAATAGCATCCGTAATGCAATCAGCCGTACTAACGTGGAGATTGGATTTGATCCTAAGGATAAGGATCCGATGCACACTGCTCAGTTGATTCAAACTAAGATCCTAGCATCTCGTGGAGCGATGCTCCCATGGGGTACGTTCGACTTAGGCTCATTGAGTCAGCATATCCAGAGGGCAGGTCTTGAGTTCACCTATTCAGGTGATAACAAGGCTATGCCAAACACCAGTATCCGCTATACGGAGAACAACTCTCAGCACCAGCGCATGGATGATACGTTCCGTGACTACCTGAGAGATCTCTCACTGGCAGCCTTCTCCATGACCTCTGACTTACTGGAGGCTAACGGTACCGATGATCTGGCAACCGCTATTAAGCAGAACCGTGCACAGTTAGCACGTCGTACTGCTGTCATGGCAAACGGCTTTAACTCCGAATGGAAGGTCTTCATTCGCCGACTCCTGCGTTATAATGGCAATATCCTGGAGAAGGTCAGCGCGGTTGTCAAGAAGAACATCCGTGCTATCCATGCCTTCGATAAGAAGGCCAAGCGGTATCCAGCTGAGTTTCGTAATGCTAACGCTCAGCAGATGAAACAGTGTTTAGATCGCTACATCCAGTACATCGTGGAAGATTTCATCGACACGTTTGAGTGTACGCTGCCTACCTTCGTACGTAACTCTTTCGCAGACAGACTGAAGGAGTTGGAAGAGAACATCTCTGCTCTGGATACCGTATTGGCCAGTGTGGCCAGTGGCGAACTCTTCGGTAACATCTTTGAAGATCCAGCCATTGTGGATAACTGGGTGAAGCAAGTGAAAGCAGACTGTGTTCGTCGTATGTTTGCTGAGTCTGGCATCGATGCTGAATTCAGTGCGTATCTGGAGAAGCCAGAGGTACTGGGACGTGGCAATGTGAGAGCACTGGCTATGGATGAGTATAACGACTCCATCGTACTGCATATCCTGTCTCGTGCTAAGCATGATGCTGAACTGAAGAAGACCGTATCTGCTACAGCAAGTGCATTTGGTATCACCGAGTCTGAGGGTAGTGATACGTCATCTGACACCAGTAGTAATGATGGTGGCGCAGACGAAGGTGGTGGTGATGACGATGGCTTCGGAGATATCGACTTCGGAGATGCCAGTGGTGATTTTGATGAAGGTGGAGATGAAGGCGGAGGTGATGAGGGTGGTGGCGATGAAGGAGGCGAGGAGCCAGCCGCTGAACCAGAACCCGAAGCTGAACCTGAGCCGGAACCGGCAGAAGAGCCGAAAGAAGAACCTCCTGCAGAGTAACGTGTAAGGTATGCGCTGGCCTTACGGCCAGCGCATACCACTACATTCTAAGTGGATATCACCTCTATGATGTTATACCAATCACATCTTAACGGTCGAGCATATTTAATGATCATCACTGGAGAAGATCTAATGAAATTCAGTCCGCCTGATGGCTATGAAGTCGCAAAGGATGCAATGTGTCTCTGTAGGGAGAAGTTGTTCCAAGTGCTTGAGAAAACACCCAAGGAGGAATGATGTCAGAGTACAATTGTCCCAAATACAACTTTACCGGTAAAGCCACCGGCACCAAAACGCTGCCCACCGTTGAAGAAATTCTTAAGCAGGCTACAGCCAGGCAGGAGTCATTGCTCAAAGAGTTGCGCGATATCGGACCAATCCATGATACACCAATTCATGACACGACGATGACCTCTATGGCACCTGCGCCTCCGGTAGGGGATACTGAACTTGAGCAGCTCTTCAAGATTGTGTCCGAGTCTGGTAAGATCATGCAAACTGCTGCTGATGCGGCTACCCGACATATGCGCGATCATTTAGGTAGCCTCACCTACGATGAACAGCTGATGTACTATCCGCTGTCGGTTCTGGCGTTGGCTTACCTGAGCTACGATGGTGCGATGCAGGATTCAACTGAACGCCGTATGCGAACAATGCAGTTTCAGTATCAGCAGGACAAGGCCACGCTGGCGTATAACTTTCAAGCTTATGCTGTACGGTTGTTGGGCGCTATCGATGATCTTCAATGCCACCGTATCATGCTAGATGAGGCAGCGATGCTCACATCGCTACGCGTGACGCTGAAGCATGTGTTGGATACCTGGCTATCCCGGAGGCTGTGACATATACGCGATAACGTGAAGGCTACTAAAGCCCTAGTTGATGAGTACCTGGGCGCGCGGCGTAATGTGTTTAATGATGCGGGTGAGGAGTATGAGCATCCTCACCCGCAGCTCGACATGTTCGCAGATCTGAAGAAGTTCAGTCTGCGATACAATCCTGGCGAGGACGAGGTCATTGACCGGTTTGTAAAGACCGTAGACCTCGCTTGTGAAATGGGTGTGCACTTTTTGGTATTAACCAGAATGCAGATCATGTTGAATATGGCACTCTCCGAAGGACTCAATATCGATCTTCGCAAGAAAGCCATGGCTCAGTTTTGTGACCTCTATGATCTTTCCGCAGCGCACGACACGCGGGAAACACCACCAGTAACACCTACCACTACCACCAAGGAGCAACAACATGGCATGCAACGGATGCGGTAACTGCGAAGCCATTGGACGTCAGGTGCAATGGGAGAATGCACGACCGTCCCTCAATGAGCGTCTCCATGCACTGTGCCGCGAGATTCCTCCCACGACACCGCAGTTTAACGATATTGATTTGCGACTGCATGCCGTCTACCGTGGCTTTGTTCCTGGGAACGATGAAGTCCTCGACCGCTTCGTTCAAGTGACGAAGACGGCCAAGAACGACGGTGTGCCGCTATTTGCTACCGAGTACATCGGCGTGACACTTGGCTTGGCGCTCAACTACGGCCTGTCGGTTGAGACACGCAGGACGGCCATGACGCTGTTCTGCGACATCTACGAGGCAGCTACGCTGTAACGATAGCTAGGCGGTGCTATGCGCACCGCCTAGCTACTAACCTAATGGAGGTATTATGCTTAACAAAAACGAAGTGTACGTGTACAAGCTGACGCTCGTAAAGGAGTATCGGCCAAAAGACAAGAGCAAGTACGTGTCTCTCTTGGAGCGGCATCCGCGCTTTGACGAGTTGTATGCTAACCCCGAGCATACTGAGTTAGCCATGCATGCTTACCGTGAATATTCTCTCAGTGATACACAGGATGGCCAGGCGTTTGTGGTGTACTGTCACATTAAGGAACGTGAGGGTGACGAACTATGTTTTCACTCTCAAGCGTGTGGCATTACTGGGTGGTACACCCATGAGAATGACTCTACATCGGCTGGCATGTACTGGACAGCACTAATCAAGAAAGTACGGGGTACAGGTGCATTCCGTACATTGATTGACGAACTGGTCAAAACGCTGCCAGAAGAAGTGACGACTCTCTATGAGGTCACACTCACTGAAGCCCCGGTGAAGAGTTTCCAAAGAGCAGGATTCAAAGTAGTGACGGATCCAGATGAGATCCTAAGGGCTAAACAAGCCGCTGGTGTGGTTAATGAACATACCGTGTTAGCGTTACCTATCAGGAGACAGAAGTGACTACGCTGTTTCAAGACATGGTGGCTGAGTACGACGTGATTCGTTGTGAGTTCTTCCCGGTATCACCCGGCGCAGGTAACGTATCCAAGATCTGCATGCTCATTACTAAACACCCAATCTATGGCGAGCAATGCTGGCTGGGATACGACAGCTCAACTCACTACGGTGTAGACACGCCGTCAACCGAGAATGCGTTTAATGACGCACTCAAGAAAGTGCATGATCATATCGCTACATGCATGAACCAACCCACTTAATGAGCAAAACCATGTTGAACGCAACCAACCATCAGACGTATCATGACCTCATCCGTCTCATTGAGAGCCAGAGCGGTGGTGATCCCGCAATTGCGCGTAACTTCATCACCTATGCACTGAGCGCCAATGGCTTGGTGGAAAGGGGCTGGACACCTGTGCATTCGGAAGCCGCACTGGTGACGTATCGTCTCCAGCAAGAACGGCTGGCGATCGAACCTGACACACTCGCACATTTCATCCGTGGCTCCGAATACGGCACCTATTATGTCCAGGAAAGCTGGTTACATCAGACCAGACGCCTCCATCTGGTGCCACGTGAGCAGTTGGCTATGGGTACCTGGGTGAAGCTGGCAGCGCCTGCACCGAATGCTTTTAAGCTGGCCGATGCAGTACCGGGCACATATGAGCGTGCAGTCCTGGATCTGCGCGAAACGCTGGATAGCATTAGTCTGTTTCGCGATGTGTCTCGCATGACCGATATGATCATTGACAAGATGGATGGCGTGATGGCAAACCTCAGCTTCAATGCCGTTCGCCATCAATGCGATCTGGAAGAGCATGTATCGGCGGTGCCTGGCTCATGCCTCATGGTGTGCGAGTATGCTGGTGGTGGTAACTATACCGTTCAGATTCGCCACCAGTACAATGTGGAAGAAATGTGGTACCGTGCAATCGATCGGTCCAATCTCGGTTCTGTAATCTGGGTAAAGCGTCTGGATGATTCCATGGCAGAACCGGAAGCGCGTACACTGCGTCGTCAGACGGCAGAGGCTGTGAGAGACGCGCTGTATCACCCGATCTCCAATCACCTTCATCTGGATCCTCTGTAAATATAAGCAACCAGATATCACCTAGTTGAAGTACCTCCAATTATAACAGCACAGCAATGAGAAAGGAAGTAGTATGATCAACAACAATCAGCACGGTCTGAAAGAGTTTGAAGACGCCGTGGCACTGGCTGGCTTCACCCGTATCTACGACATCGTGGACTATGAGGTGTTCACCCGCCGTCATGGCATGGTGGCGTACATCGCCAGCTATGCTCGCACCTACATTGAGACAGCGCCCAATACGCGCCGCTGCGATCTCATGGTGGCTGACCATGGCCAAGATCGTGATGCGGTGCGCAAGCTCTTGGGTGCATCTATGAGTGTGTGGGCGCGTACGCCTAACACACCGGTGGACAGTGTGGCACGTCCTAAGGACATGTTGCAGTCGTCCGACGAATGGTTTGACCTCTGGGTCACATTCGATGCAGCAGTGCCACGTGCGACTGCTACTGAGGAGCCTGAGGAAACTCAGGAGCCTGCCTCTTCTGAAGAGCAGTACTTCGATGAAGATGGCACACCCATCGAGATCATCACCGATGAGTCCGACACGGTAGTTGTGGCTCGTCCGTTGACCATGGATGAGCGCCCCAATGTCACTGTATCATATGAGGAAATTCAGCGTAAGTGGCTGGACAAACTGATGGGTAGAACACCCAGAACTTAACCATAGAGACTGGTGGGCTCACGCCCACCAGTCTCGCTATTCTGTCTACATAGGAGATTAACATGACAGGAGTCGTAGATGAAATCACTGCATATCACAATGCAGTCGCAGTGCAAACTAAAAGCCAGTATGCTAATAAGCTATTGCGCTTTCCAGTACCCGTGCAAGATCTTCAAGCAGTCTATTTGAAGTATCCTGAAATGCGTACTGAGTTATTACTGGATGAGTTAACTCAACATTCAGTCGTGGTGGATAAACTGTTAGGTAGACCAATGTGTGGTCGTGTATGGCATAACTACAGCCAAAAGAATAAGGAGGTATTTAACTTAGCGACATTATTAATCACCGTCAAATGGTCACAGTTATTTGAACGGATTAAAATTAATGCCAAGGGTATTCAGTTATCCGCTATGGCAGAAAAAGAATATCAACGTACTGCTTATATTTCATATGTCTCACTGGCATTAACCGCCAGAGTGATTTAAATAGTACGGTATATACACACGCTTATAAGCGTGTGTATACATTCACAATTATGTCATCTATTATTTTTTAATCCCATATAGTAAATGTGATTATACTAACACACCTTAAGAAAGGGATTAAAATGCAATGGTATTTCAGAGCGTTAAGTTGTATGGGCATGTTTTCCATGCTGAGCAGCGCGTTTGTTACGCTGCGGCTGTTCAAGAATATGTCACCAACTACCATGGTGACCAGCATGGCGCTGGTCAGTTTCTTCATGACTAGCCTGAGCTATATGCTCAGGCAGAAGCGTGTAGTCGAATGGATCCTCAATCACAAGTACTTGGTCATTAAGGCCGAGATCTTCTTTGGTCTCACCATCGCCATTGGTATGGTAGTGCTGGGGATCGACAATACCACTTTGGTGGTACGATGGATTCTGGCGCAGACCGTAATGGAAGCGCTGAACTCAATGTTCAAGTTCCTCTTCGAGAAGATCAAAGAGGAACGTGGCGATGGCGCGTACATCGCAGCCACCAAGGATATGCATAGTACCTTCGGGTTTATGTGCGGCCACTTGTTGGCGGTAGCGGTGATTAACCTCTACCCTAACATAGATCAGGACATCCTGATCTATAGTCATGGTTTCATAATGAGCCTCGGCAGTATCGGGCTCTACGCATGCTTGAAAGAGCATGACCGCCATATGGCGGTTAAGTAAACGCAGGTACCCGTGAGGGTACCTGCGCTCTTTCTTTTTGTTATCGTGTGTGCGCTTTAACCGACTAGGAGACAACTGTGGGTAATTTGAAAATGACGCTGGCTAAGGATTGGGCATTAAATACCATCAAGCCAGGTAAGCCTCATGAGTTCTATAAGAATGCAGATCTACTCAAACAAATGGCGGTTGACGAGCGAGTGGTTTGCTTTGATTTTCTAGCTAGACCAATGGGTTCAAGTAAACTGTACCCAGGCGCATTGGCGGTGTACTTTGGTAAGGGCAAACATCCTCAGTTTGTTTTTGATGTACTATTCGATAATGATGCTGAACGGTCCACTTATATTCAGCGTGAGTTGGTTGCTATCCCTCATCTGTCTGCGATGGAAACTGTAGTGGAGCATAAGAAAGCACTTATTAAGAATACAAATGAAACAAACAGTTTAATGAAATATAACATGCCAGACTACTGGACAATGAATCAGAACCAATGGACGTTAGTGTCGCTATTCTCTACTGAATATTGGAGAATGCCATAATTTAAATACACTAATTAATATACCATATTCGCTGGCATTAATGCCAGCGAATATGGTATACGTGTAAAGATGAGTAATTAAATTGATCGCTGATGCATCGGATAATAGAGGA